>Ga0075156_10000654_pt1 | contig 18105 bp, 10 predicted proteins | sample JI81AbrownDNA_FD_70966 | JGI IMG/M metagenome (GOLD analysis project Ga0075156, IMG submission 70966) | Wastewater effluent complex algal communities from Wisconsin, to seasonally profile nutrient transformation and Carbon sequestration -... | ecosystem: Engineered > WWTP > Effluent > Algae...
ATTCCAGATTTCCTGCGAAGTTTGCGAGGCCGCGTTTGCCAGTTTGTCCCAGGTGCTTTCGCCGACTACCGCGATGTCTTCGCGTGCCAAAACCCCTGACTTGATGACGACTTGACCGGCAAATGCCGACACTGCCAAGAAAATTGACAGCCAAAATACACGCTTGAACATGGAAACCCCTGAGAAGAACAATTGCACTGATGAGCGATACGTTAGCAAGGCCCAGTATTAATAATCGAGATTGCCACGATCAATAACAGGATTGCAATTTTATTGAAGGCAATTTGTCAGGAATGCTGGGTAATCCTTGTAGGGAAATCCCTAATCGATGAAATCAAATGCTGGCAGCATTAAAAATTTATTTTCCAGGCATAAAAAAACCGCAGCCCGAAGGCTGCGGTTCTGGTGTTGCCAATGGAACGGTCTGATTAGAACGTGTAGGTCAGACTGGTCCAGTAGTAGCGACCGACCGTATCAAAGGTGCGCTCGTCGGTGTTGCCGTTGAGCGAGTTGTTTTGATAGAGGATAGGTGGCTGTTTGTCATTCACGTTATCGACACCAACGCGGATTTTGAGGCTATCCCAAAGTTTCACGCCGGCCTGGATGTTGTGATAGGTGGTTGCGCCGATATTCAACTGGCAGGCATAACCGCGATCAGCAGCATTGTCGAAACCACCGAAGCCGAAACGGTTGGCGCAGATGACGCCGCTGTTTGGATCTTCGTTACCGACCGTGAAGCCGTCGGTATAACGCATATTCCAGGAAACATCCCAGATGCCTTTGCTCCAGCTGATGTTGCCGAGTGCGCGCCATTTGCTGTAGTTACCGTTACCGCCGTTGGCCGAGGACAGGAAGGTGCCGGCGTTTTCCTGGCTTTGCACAACTTGACCGGCATAGATCACGTCAACGTTATATTTGTCGGTATAGGTCGAGTCCAGATTGAACTTGAACATGCCGAAATCGGTATCCCACTTGTAACGCAAGCCGATATCGACGCCGCTGGTTTCCACCTGGCCGACGTTTGCACGCTTGTCGAACAGGATTTCGATTTCACCGCTCGGACGACGCGAGAACAGGGAGCAGAGCGGGGAAACGGTACCGCTGTTGACGAAAGTGTTGTAGCAAACGTTGAGGATGTTTTGCGTACCGATGGTGCCGATGGCGTTATCCAGATTCACGCGCCAGAAATCGACGGTGGTCGAGAAGCCATCAAGCCATGAAGGCTCATAGACAAAACCCAATGTGATGGTTTCGCCTTCTTCCGGCTTCAAGCTGCTGGTGCCGCCTTTGATCGCATTCAGCTGTGTATCGGTTTGGCCAAAGCTGCCATCCGTGACAACGTTGACGCAAGCAGGGTTACCGGCAGCAGTTTGACCGTTACACGGATCGGTAAAGCCATCCGAAGCGGCCGTTTCGCCACCGAACAAGTCGGTGATCAGCGGTGCGCGGAAAACCTGGGCATAGGTACCGCGAACGAGCAGTTGATCGGAAGGACGCCATTCCATGCCAATCTTGCTGTTGACGGTGTTACCGAAGGACGAGTAGCTCGACCAGCGGGTACCCAGGGAGAGGTTGAAATTGGCCGTTACCGGTACGAATGCTTCGCCGTACACTTCCTTCACAGTCACGTCGCCAGCGGTTGGTGCGGTGCAAAGTTCGGAAGAAATACCGCAGGTATAGCCGGCACCTGGGTCGATGATCGCACCATCATAAGGATCGAATACCAGCGAGTTTTTGCGGTATTCAACACCCACGGCAGCTTTAACGGTACCTGCGCTGAGGTCAAACAGGTCGCCGTTGAAGTTGGCCTGGAAACCACGGAAGGTGGTTTTGGTGGTATGCAGCACATTCAAGGTAATGGCTTGCAGAGCCGTCAACTGGGCTTGGCCAGCGGGTGTGCTTGGATCAAAGTTGCCGACGAAGTCGATTGGTGTGCAGCCGGGAATTGGCGTGGTGAAAGTACCATCGGTGTAGCAGACGCCACCCGAGGATGGACCCAGGCCCAAGGCAAGTGCGGCGTAATCGATGTAGCCCTGATTGTCATTGGCTTGATCGATTTTGCCCCAGCTGACGTTGTAGTCCCAGCTCCAGGTGGTATCGGCAAACGCACCACGAAGGCCGGCATTTACCTGACTGACATCAGTGGTGTATTCATAACGACGATTGCCCAGACGGCTCAAACGCAGACGGATATCGTCAACTTGCACACCAAAGACGTTGTATTGGTTGAATTGCGACAGCGAGATGCCATCGGACAAACCGTCGAAAGGCAGTGGCGCAATTTGCGAAGCGGAACGGGTGTTGTTGACGAAGGCATCGATATAGCCGGTGACGTTGTCGGTGATGTCATAGTTACCGCTGATGAACAAGCCGGTACGTTCCTGTGGGGTCAGCTCGAGGTTACCCACGGCTTGGTAATTGAAGGCATCGCGTGCGAAATCCCAGCAACGGAAATCGCCAGGTGCGGTACCTGGAGTGCTCGGGTCGAGGGTGACGGAGGCACAAGGATAGCCCGGCACAAAGTAACGACCGGTAATGGCACGGCTCGAACCGCCCTGAACGATACCGCTCGAAGACGTTGAACCCAGCGACAGTGCGAATTCCGAGAATGCTCGGTCAGCAGCGCTGACTTCTTCCTGTTTATTGTAGTTGGCGGTCAATACCAAGTTGCCGCGCTCACCAGCCACGCCCCAGGTGAGGCTGGCGCCTTGACGTTGTCCGTCGTCGCGCGAGGAAATGCCGTAATCCACACGGGCTTCCAGACCTTCGTAATTTTTGCTGAGAATGAAGTTGACCACGCCGCCCACGGCATCCGAACCGTAAATGGCCGATGCACCGTCTTTCAATACTTCAACGTTTTGAACCATCGACATCGGAATCGAGTTGACGTCGTTGGTCACGATGCGGCGACCATTGATCAGGATCAGGGTGCGTTCTTCACCCAGACCGCGAAGCGAAACCGTTGCTGCGCCGGTACCGCCGCCGTTGTTCACGGCCGGGTTGGTCGCTGCGCCCGAGATGGACGGAATGTCCTGCAGGAAATCACCAATGGTCAGCGCACCGGTTTTTTCGATGGCTTCCTTGTTCACGGTGTAAACAGGGCTGGCATTTTCCGATTGCGTACGTGGAATACGCGAGCCGGTAACTTCCACCGATTTCAGCGTTGCAGGTTCTTTCGCAGTTTCTTGAGCCATGACATTGGCGCCGAGCATGCTGGTACCAGCAACGCCGAGCCACAGAGCACGCCGAACACTCTCGGCAAGTAAATTTCTATTTTTCATTATGGGTAATCTCCTAGGTACAGGGTATGTAGAGATGGCGTGTTGACTTCCTACGATAGCCAGCTTGAGCAGGGGTTATCGATAAAAGACCGGTTGTTACATGTTGTCAACATGACGTTTTTAACGTTATTTTCATTTTCTGTCCACTGCGAAGGGGCGGGCCTAATAACTGGGCAGGGGCTGACTGCGCGCCAATTTGAGGCAAGGACATTTGTGCGCTGGTTGGCAGATCCGCCAGCTTCGTTAAATGCTGCAATGCAACCAGAAAAATCCGGCCAAGCTGCCGGGCATCCTTTATGATGGCGGGCACTTTCAATAAAGGCCATCATGAAATACCAATATCCTTTGTTCCTGACTTTCAAGATTACGACGCTTTCGAGCGATTTCACCGTTACCGATGCCCGCGATAAATCGCTTTTCTACGTGCGGCAGAAAATGTTCAAGTTGCTGGAGGAAGTCGTCGTCTGCAAGGATTCGACCCAGGCGCAAAAGCTTTATACGATCAAGGCGAATAAATGGCTGGATTTTTCAGCTGCCTATAACTTTACCAACACCGCAGGGCAGGAACTGGGCAAGATAGCCCGCAAAGGCTGGGCTTCTATCTTCAAGGCGCATTACGAAATATTCGATGCGCACCAGGCGCTGAACTATACCGTTCGCGAAGAAAATGCCTGGGTAAAAGTGATGGATGGTTTGTTCAGCGAGATTCCAATTATCGGATTGTTTTCCGGCTATCTGTTTCACCCGGCCTACATCGTTACCAACAGTGCCGGTAATGTGGTGGTGAGACTGGTCAAGGAGCCTTCCTTGATTGGCCGACGTTTCAAGCTTGAAAAGAAACTGGGTTTCAGCAACGAGGAAGAAGAAGAGCGCGTATTGCTGAGTCTTTCGATGCTGCTGCTGCTGGAAAGACGCCGCGGCTGATATTTTCCGAAGGGGCGCAGCAAGCGGGCGCCCCTAGGTCTGAAAAGAATTGTGTTGGGAAAAAATTACTGCGGAATTGTTCCCAGGTTTTCCTGCTTTAACGGTGCCAAGGCACCGGCCTCTAATTTGCGCGGCGTGGTGGCGATGTCGGCATCATGCGGCAATTTTTTTCCTTCGGTGATAGTGGCCCACATCGCATCCAGACCATTGTAGGCATACGGCATCAACGGTACATAACGCGCGCCGAGTACCGGAAGACCGAGAAAACCATCAAAATGCTGGGCATTTTCAACGCGCCAGTGATGCATGTCGCGGCCGTTTTTTCTTGCCCATGCAACATACCGTGCACTGCCGAAAGCTTCGGGAATCAAACCGTCATCAATGCCGTGAATTACAAGCACGGGCAGTTTGGTGCGTGGCAAGAGCGCGCGTGTTGTATTGATGCCGGTTTTTGTCGCGACTGCATTTTTGTCCTTGCCATCAAACAAGGCCCGCAGGCAAAGCAGGCCGGGCAGGGCGGGATCGGGTCCTTGCGCCAGTGTATCGACGAGTGCGATACCGGCGCCGGGAGGAATACCGGAGGCATCACTGGTCCATGCTGCCTTTTCGGCCTTGGTGGGCGCGCGCGCCTTGCCGTCACTGCCGAGTGCATGGAAGGAAAAGCCGCAAGGCATTTCGCTCGCGCTGCGGCGTGAATAGCTCGATGCATAGGTAAGCGATACCGCACGCCATAGATCAAAACTCGTGCTGAAAGCTGCCGCCTCCAATGCCCGATCGGTCCAGCCCTGACGATGCAAATAAGCAGCCGCTTCTTCGGCCTGTTCCGTCAGTGTCTCTGTTTTAAGCCAGCCCAGCGTTTTCAGCGATAAGCAGCGCAAGTTTCCGGCAGGAGATTTTGCCTTGCCTGGTCGGGCAAAAAAAACGTCATCGAAGGCAGTGGAATTCAATGCACACGGCATCCACAAGGCGGCATCGGTAGAGTAGTCGTAAAGCGCACGACCACCGCTTTTATCCGACCAGATATTCGGCGAAATCGCGACGACGCCATCGAACACTTTGTCTTTTGTTTCCGCCGCTCGCAACACCGCACCGCCGCCATTGGAAACACCGACGGCGATGATGTGCGTATTCGAGTAGGTAAACGGACTTGAATCCGGATATGCGTTGTTCAATACCAATAATGCAAACTCTGCCGCCTGATGCACATGCCGGCCCCAGTCGGCCTCTGGGTTGTCGCCGGAGTTGGCATGTTTGACGGCGATGGGGGCGATTCCGTCGCCGGAATATTTTGTTGCGGAGTAAGCCGCGTTTTTATTGTCCGTCGTATCTTCCGCCGTATCGAGATAATCGGTACCGGCACCTTTATCGGTGTAGGCAACGGCGCAGCCATGCGGCAGTCCCCAGCCACCCGCGAGTGCAATGGCGCCGTAGATGCCGCGTGATCCCGATGAAGCACTTACCACCACGCAGGCTTTCTTGCGGTCGAAATTATCCGGCAATTGCAGCATCACGCGATGCGGATATTTCGCTCCGTGCAAGATGGCGAGCGCATGGTATTCGCGACCTGGTACGGGTTCGAGCGAGCCATAGAATTCGCCGAAGCCGCCACCGGGTGAAAGATCGGCAATGCCGCGCCAATTATTCCAGACGGCCCGACGGCGCAGTTCTTCGGCGGAAGGGTTTTCCACATTGGCGAATGCCGGTGCCAGCGGACTGCGCAGTCCTTTTGCACCGAGACCCGCCGTCAGCAAATCATCATTGCCTCGATAGGTCTGTTCTTGAATCCCGCTGGCGAGCTGAAGTTTTTCCGCCATGGCATTGCCCGATAAAAGCGATGCGGCAAACAGGGAGATGGCGAGCGAGCCGATGTACTGAGTATTTTTCATCGCACTACCTTAGCAAGCAAAGCCAGGGGCGGCATTGTACTTTGGTACGAGGCCGGCATCGAAGCATCCTGATATCGTGCTTCGACTACTTTTGCCGATGCATTCCCGATGTCCGATTCCTTTTTGAACAAGCGAACTGCGCTGGTCACCGGCGGCACTTCCGGTATCGGTCTCGCGATTGCCAGTGCGCTTGGCGCAGCGGGGGCTAGAGTTGCGATTAACGGTCTTGGCACGCCAGAGCAAATTGACACCGCGATATCCAAGATAAACAAGTCAGGCGCTGCTGAAGCCCGATATTACGATGCCGACCTGCGCGACGCGATTGCGATTGAAGCGATGCTGCAAGAGGTCAATGCGTGGTCGCCGGTCGATGTGCTGGTGAATTGTGCCGGCGTGCAGCATACGGCGCCGATAGCCGAAATGCCGGTTGAACGCTGGGATGCATTGATTGCCATCAATCTGAGTGCGGCATTTCATACCCTGCGATTAAGCTTGCCGGGCATGGCCGAGCGCGGCTTTGGCCGCGTGATCAATATCGCTTCGGTACACGGGCTGGTGGCATCGATCAATAAATCGCCTTACGTCGCAAGCAAGTTTGGCCTGATCGGATTGAGCAAAGTCGCGGCACTCGAATACGCATCGGCCGGATCTAGGGCGAGTGGTGGCATCACGGTGAACTGTGTCTGCCCAGGCTGGGTGGAAACGCCACTGATCGAGCCGCAAATTGCCGCAAAGACGAATGACCTGAGTATTGATCGCGATGCAGGCATTCGCGAACTGTTGCGCGAAAAACAACCGAGCGGACGGATGTCGTTGCCTGAAGAAATCGCCGAGCTCGTGGTCTGGTTGTGTCGCCCGGCCGCACATAACCTGACCGGTACCGCCATTCCGGTCGATGGTGGCTGGACAACGCAATAAATCCAATTCCGACGCAGCAGCGAATGACACTTAAGTACAGTAGGTGTCGATGGCGCTCTCGTGCAGTATCGGCACATCGGTCGTGCTGAATTTTCTCTCGACCCGCCACAGGGAAAAAATCATGTCTCGCAGAGCAATCGTATTTTCTTCGGCTTCGTTCATCGGCGGCGTAGCCGTTTTACTGATCACTTCGGCGCTCGCGGCTCCCGTCGCACATGCCGCGCTCGACTGCGGCAGCAATAATGGTTACGCCTGCCAGGGGACGGCAACGCAATACGCGGGCGGCTTCAGTCCCGGCGTTGGCAGCGGCGGATTCGGTGGAGGCACCTGCACTGCGACGCGCACGCCGGTGATTTTTATTCATGGCAATGGCGATAGCGCGATCAGTTTCGATCTTCCTGCCGGCGCCGTTAGCGGATATGCAACGCCCGCACGTTCCGTGTACGACGAGCTGAAGGCGCAGGGTTACAACGATTGCGAGCTGTTCGGTATTACCTATCTTAATGCAAGCGAGCGCGCGGCACCGCAGAATAATTATCACCAGCCCGCGAAATACCTGATTCTGAAAACCTTCATCGACAAGGTATTGCTCTACACCGGAAAGACCCAGGTCGATATCGTCGGCCATTCGCTCGGATCATCCATGGCATTGGCCACGCTGAAATACTATGGCGCTTCCGGCAAGGTGCGCCGTTTCGTGAATATCGCAGGTGGTATTCGCGGACTGAATACCTGTTACAGCACCGGCTACATATCGCCCTATGCACCCACCTGCAATGCGGAGGGATATTATCCTTACGATTACTACACTTTCGGTTTGTATCCGAGTACCGGTGTTACCTACTATGGTTATAACCGCTGGACCGGAAGCGGCACCGGCAGTTTGCGTGCAATGCCCTTGGCCTATCCCGCGATCGCTTTCTACACGATAACCGCCGGGCTTTACGATCAGGCGCATTGCTTTACTACCTCGTATGTCGGTGGCTGCAGCAACGGGGCCTTGTTCACTGGTGCAAGTAACGTCAAGGCACAAGTCGACGTTGGCTTTGGCAGCAGTGCCTATGGCGTAGACTGGAATTGGGCCGATGGCAGTCCATACAACATCGGCGGCGGCGATACCAGCAACGGTGTCGGCCATATACGTTCCAAAAGCAATACCGGGCGCATCGTTTACAACATGCTCGGCACGACTTGTACCAGCGGTTGTGGCAATGGTTATGTCGGCGTCAATGGGCCGGTGACGAATCGTTAAGCGTGATTGGCTTGGCGAACTTGCCGCGTGCATGAATATTTATCGCGTCATATGTCATAACATCGACGCATGACAAGAATACTTATCGCCGATGACCATCCCTTGTACCGGCAAGCACTCATGCAGGCCGTGCGAGGGGTGATTGCCGATGCCATACTGGATGAAGCCGATGATCTCGATGCGGCACGAGATATGCTTTCATTGCATCCCGATACTGATCTGGTCTTGCTGGATCTGCATATGCCAGGCAGTCATGGGCTCATGGGTCTGGTATCGCTGCGTGCCGAACATCCCGGCGTTGCCGTGATGATGATTTCGGCACATGAAGATCCGCAAACCATTCGTCGCGCACTCGCTTACGGTGCTTCCGGTTATATGACCAAGCGCGCCGATCTTGCCGAATTGCAGGCCGGAATCGGCGCCGTACTTGCCTGCGAACAATGGCTGCCGCCGCAGCTGCGCGATACGGTATCGACTACGAAAGCCGCCGTGTCCGATACCGCGAATGCCGCAAAGCTTGCGTCTTTGAGTCCACAGCAATTCAAGGTGCTGGTGCATGTGGCCAATGGCCGCTTGAACAAGCAGATTGCCGATGATCTCGGCATCCAGGAGCGCACGGTCAAGGCTCACATGAGTGCCATCTTTGAAAAACTCGGTGTGCGCAATCGAACCCAGGCAGGGGTTTTGCTACGCACGCTGGAGTTGAATGATCCAAGCCACCAGATAGAAAACGACCGTTAGGCTGTCGTCCTGATTACCTGTTATCGATACAGGAAAAAAATACAGCAAAAAATCAGTCGTCCCGGCTGGTCAGCAATCGGTTCATTACCGATTTCAGTGCCAGCGGCTTCAGTGGTTTGTGCAAAAGTTGGCAGCCACTTGCCGCAACGGCTTGGCGAACCGCTTCGCTATGATCGGCGGTAATCACGACGGTGGGGCGTTCGCCGATGCGTGCCGTCAGGCGTTGCCGCAAGACCAGTCCGGTCAGGTTCGCGTCGAGATGATAATCCAGCAGCATCAGGTCCGGTGGCAAAGTTTCCACCAATAATTCTGCTTCGTCTGCGGTACGGGCCGCCAATACTTCGCAACGCCAGCCACTGAGCAGAACCTGCATGGCACGCAACACATCCGGATCATTGTCCACGACCAGCACACGGCTATGCGGTGCTTCAGGCCCGCTGACCGGAGCAGGTTCGGCAAGCACGAGTTGTGCAGCGATACGTGGTACATCCAGCGCAAACACGGTGCCATAGCCAACACGTGATCGCAAACCGATTTTATGGCCGAGCAAATTTGCGATACGTTCGGCAATCGACAGCCCAAGCCCCAGGCCCTGACCGCCCTGGTTCAAGCGACGAAACTCCTCGAAGATCAGCGTCTGGTCTTTTTCGGCAATGCCAGGTCCGGTATCCCAAACTTCGATTCGCAAATGATTGCCGTGTCGACGGCAGCCCAGCAGTACACGACCGTGTTCGGTATAGCGCACGGCATTGGCAAGGAAATTCTGCAACACGCGGCGCAGCAATTGCGGATCGCTGCGGACCCAGGCGCTCGATGGGACGCAATGCAGCTCCAGGTTTTTTTCCCGTGCCAAAACGCGGAACTCGGCGGCAAGATGTTGCAGTACATCATCAATGCAGAAGGGCTGTATTTTCGGTGCCATGCCGCCGGCATCGAGCCGGGAGATATCCATTAAGCCGGCCAGCAGGCTTTCGGCCGAATTCAGGGCGCCGTCGATGTTGCCGACATCGCCGCGATATTGTTCGTGTTCGAGTTTTTGTGCCAATGCATGCGTAAACAAATGTGCGGCATTCAAGGGCTGTGCAAGATCGTGGCTCACAGCGGCAAGAAAGCGCGTCTTCGCGCGATTGGCGCGTTCGGCTTCGCCTTTCGCGCCGGCCAGTTGGGCGGTACGTTCGACGACGCGTTGTTCGAGCGTTTCGGCTACGCGCTTGAGTTCGGTTTCGGCATGGCGGTAGTCGGTGACATCGGTGAAGGTGGCAACGAAACCGCCACCCGGCATCGGGTTGCCACGAATCTCCACCATGCTGTCGCCAAAACGCCGCTCAGCGACATAAGGCGTTCCTGCCAGCATATGCGAAACGCGTTTTTGTACTTCACTTTGGGTGTTGCCATCGCCGGCCATGCCCCTGCCGATGTTGTGCGATACCAGTTCTGCGATGGGCACGCCGACCCGCAGCAGGTTTTCCGGGTAATCGAACAGTTCGGCGTAGCGGCGATTCCAGGCAACCAGGCGCAATTCCGAATCCACCACGCTGATGCCTTGCGACATGTTTTGCAGCGCGGCTTCGAGCACGCGCTGGTTGAAACGCAATGCCTGAGAGGCCTCGCCGACGATGGCGGCCACGGTATCAAGGTCTTGTCCCTGTTCCCGCCTTGCGGCATTGAGCAACAAGCGTGCCGAAGCAGCACCGACTACGGCGGCCAGTTCGCGTTCAACGCGTTGCTCCAGTTGCGACAAGGTCGGAGTTTCATCCGGCATGCCGCTCAGTACCGTTTGCACGCGTGCAGCGGGCAGAAAACGCGATGCCACTTCTTTCAATGCGGAATAGGAAAGTTCACCGCTGTGCGTGATCGCCGGTTCCGGTGAAAACCATGATGAGGCCAGAGCGGTTAGTGCGCTGCCGGTGAATAAACTCAGCACGACGGCGCGTCCCAGTCGCGACCAATCCTGCAAGCCGGCAAGTTGATCCGGTGCCAACCATGACAGGCCGAACGGACCCTGTTGCAACCAGCTTGCGGGGCCGGCGGCTTCGACCAATGCCGGTACCAGTAACGCCCAGGCCCAGATTAGTACAGCTCCAAGCAGACCGATCAGGACTGCGCGCGGTGGTGTTTGCGGACGCCAGATGGCAAATGCCAATGCTGGCGCCAGTGTCGCGAGTCCCGAAAAAGAAACAGCCCCGATATCGGCGAGTGCATCGTTACCAGCAATCGCGCGGCTGTAAGCCCAGGCCAATAACACGACAGCCAGAATGCCGACACGACGTTGCATCAGCACGGCGCCGCGCAAATCGCCACCGCTACGTTGCGTCCACGCTCCACGTACCAGCAAGGGTGTCAGCCAGTGATTGCCGATCATCACACTCAAGGCAAGTGTGGAGATAATCACCATGCCGGTGGCGGCACTCAAGCCCCCGAGAAAGGCGAACAAGGCAAGTGCTTCGTTGCCTTGCGACAGCGGCAGAGCAAGCACATACAAATCCGAGGGCACCCCCTGCGGTGCGAGCAGGGCGTCGCCGGCGCGTGCGAGCGGCAGGATCGGCAATGCAATTAGCAGCATGTAGAGTGGAAACAACCAGCGTGCGGTACGCAATTGCGACGGGTCGCGACATTCGACAACGCCGACATGGAATTGATGCGGCAAGGTAAACATCGCCAATGCGCCCAGACCGATCAAGGCCGGAAAGCCGCTGGCGCCATCCACATTCGGTATTGGCAATGTTGTTGATGGCAGATCCAGTCCGAACCAGACAAAGGCGCCGAGGGCCAGCATCGCACCGAGTTTCAGCAGGGATTCGAGTGCCATCGCAAGCACCAGGCCACGATTTTGTTCGGCTGCCGATGCACGCCGCGTGCCGAACAGCATCGCGAACAAGGCCATCGCCAATGCGACGTAAAGTGCACTGTCCTGCCAGGGCGGAGGTGTCAGTTGCGAGGCGCGTGTCAGCATGCCGTAACTCATCGCAACGGCCTTCAGCTGCAGGGCGATGTAGGGAACCATTCCGATCACGGCAACAAAAGTCACGGCGGCAGCGAGCCATGAACTCCTGCCGAGTCTTGTCGCAATCAAATCCGCAATGGAAGTCGAATTTTGCTCGCGCGCCAGATGGAATAATTTGAGCACTACCGGAAACGCGAAAGCGTAAAGCAGAATGCTGCCGATGAAAGTCGGCGGTATCGGCCAGCCCGATCTCTGCGCCTGCGTTACCGTGCCGTAAAACGTCCAGGAGGTGCAGTACACCGCGAGCGAAAGGCTGTAAACCCAGGGCCAGCGCGTGGCCAGCAGGGCCGGTTTTTTTTCGGCCCAGAGTGCGGTGCCGAATAACATGCCCAGCCAGAGCAAACCGGCAACAACAACGAAAACATCGGTCAGCATGAAAGGATTCCGATGTCGCCCGCACTCATTCCAGCGGCGCACCCAGCGCGGCAGTCGCTTTTGCCAGCCAGCGCAACTGCACACCCTTGCGGGTATCGTATTCGGCGCCGGAATATCCCCACCAGTCCCAACATGCTTTCGGATTCAAAGGTAAATAAGTCGAACGTGTTTGAGGATACAGCACGATCACATCAGCCGCATCGGCCCAGCGATTGAAACCGGCATCACGCACGAAAACCTCGCCGATGGCGGCAGTATTTTGCAGGCAACCATGAAACGCGATCAGCAAGCCGCAGCTTTTTCCCTGCAGGCATTTTTTTGGCAGATACGCATAACCGGCATCATCGAGAAAGGCATCTTTGCCGTCCGGCAAATACAGGTCCTGGTTGAAGCGGCGAAGTTCGCCGGTAGCAGACGGTGGATCAATGGCTGACGGAATGCCGAACAGTTGCTGCACGATGTAACCCGCCGCATCGAAACCGCAATTGCCCAGATAGGGAGTTTCACTTTTTCCGCAATCACTGCCGGTGGCGAGCGTGGGAAAGGTGTGGTTGAAATTTCGCTTTGCATCCCAGGATATTGTCAATCCGGTCGCTGCAGGATCGCCTTTCAATGCCTGGTAAAAATCTGCCGATGCATGGCTGGTATCTTCGACAACCGTGATGTCCTGAGTGCCGTGGAGCAGGAGTACGTGATCACCGGCAAGTCCGCTTTTCGGCGCGAGTTCGCCATTGGCCATTCGTGCCGATGCGTTTGTCGCCAGCATTTGTGCATCGGGCGGCGATGGTGTTGCGATCATGCAAGGACCCAATGCCGTATCCAGTGAGGCCTGTGCGCAACCATAGGGTCCGCCCGCCAACATCGCGGCACCAATGAGATGATCTGAAAAAGCCAGATGAGCTTGCGTTGCCATGTAGGCGCCGGACGAAATGCCGGTGACCGCGATTCGATGTTTATCAATCTTCATGCGCGGCAATGAAGCGGCCTCGTGATCTTGATGGCAGGCAGCAAGACCGAGGCATGTCGTCAGCACCAATAAACACAGGGCCGCTTTCGCGGCCCCATGCTTGAAGAAAATACGTTTGTTGATCATGTTGTTCAGATCAGAAATTGTAACGGAACGATGCGTACCAGTTGCGTGGCATGCCGTAGTAGACCGTCTGGATATTGCCAACGCTGGAGAATTCCTGCGCATCGGTCTTGTATTCGGTATTGGTCAGATTGCGGACACCCGCACGAATTTGCCAGTTACGATCGGCCGAATCATAGGTGCCGAACAGGCCTGCCAATGTGTAGGCACCTTGCCGGAGTTCCGGACGGTTATCTACGCTGAGCCAGGTTTCCGAGCGATACGATAAATCGCCGCCAAGTGTGAGCATGGAGCCACTTGCCAGATTGAAACTGTGGGTGGCGGCAAGACGCGCGGTAAATTCCGGTGAAAAGGGAACATGCTCGTGCAGACTGGCCAGTGCGGGATTCAGCACGACACGCGGATCGATAAATTCCTCGTAACTTGCATCCAGCCAGGCCGCCTGTGCCGTGAAACGCGTGTTGTCGCCGACCAGTGCCACGCCTTCAAATTCGATGCCGTTGATCGCCAGCTTGCCGGCATTCAGAACGGGGAAAGTGAAATTCGGAATGGGTGCTCCGGGATTGGTCACCTCGGAGACGCGGGCCTGGAAATCGCGGTAGTCGCTGTGGAACACCGCCGCATTGCCCTGAAAACGACCATCTTCCGACTGCGTCTTCAAACCCAATTCGTAAGTCCAGACAAATTCGGGATCGAAGCTGCTGACTTCACCCGGCGAGTTTGCACGGCCATTGAAGCCGCCGGATTTGAACCCGCGGTTGGCGGAGAAATAGGCCATGGTCTTGTCGCTGAATTCTTTTTTCAGGCTGAAAGAAGGCGTTATTGCCGTCCATGAATCTTTTGCGGTGAAAGCAAAGGTGCCGCTGAATGCACCGAGTGGTGGGCCCCAGAAAGTCGAGGTCGAACGATCATAATCCTTCGTCTCGCGGGTATAGCGAATGCCTGCCGACAAGATCCAGCCTTGGCTTAGCTCCCAGTTGATGTGGGCGAAAGCCGCCTCGCTGGTAGTCTGCAAATCATCGTCGATCGTGCGCAGGAAGCTGACCGGTGCCCCGAAGAAAGAGATCAGGTCGTCCGCATAGGCTTCCTGGTGCGAAGGCACTTTTTCCTGCAGATAATAAAGACCGTAAGTCGCCTGGAAATTACTGTCGTTGTCGTATTGGAATTGAAGTTCCTGGCTGAATTGGTGCTGGTTCAGTCCGACAAACACATCACCGAGTTCGAATTGCGATGCATCGATGTCGATGAACGACGCGGTTTCCAGTTCGCGATACGAGCTGATGCTCTTGATCAGCCATTCCGGCGTGACATTCCATGACAAGGTACCCGCAGCACCCCAATGCGTCATTTGCTGACCTTTGTCGCTGCCAAAGGAAGTACGTGACTGATAGTTGTAATCGCCGAGCGGCGGAGTCAGCAGGGTGACTGCACCGAGCGCGAAATCCGTCCGTACCAGGGGGGCGGTAGGGCGGCCAAGTGTCAGTGCATTGTCTTGATGCGTGTAGTCGACAGAAAACACGGCAGAAAAATCATCGGAGGGGTGCAATGCCAGCTTGATGCGGGCCGCCTCGGTGTCTTCGTCGTTGTAATCCTTGTTGGTGACGGGGTCGTTGATATATCCATCGCGAGTAATTTTCGCCGCTGCCAGACTAATCGAAGCCTTGTCCGACATAGGCGTGGTGATAAAGAAACGACCTTCGGCACGATCATAGTCACCGGCCGTAATTTCGACCGCGCCTTCGGTAGCGTCGCCCGGATCCTTGGTGATCACCTTGATCGCGCCGCCTGTGGAGTTTTTTCCGTACAGCGTGCCTTGCGGACCGCGCAGAACTTCGACGCGTGAAACATCGAACAGCGAAAACATCGCGCCATTGATGCGCGAATAATAAACATCATCCACATACATGCCGACGCCGGGGTCGAAGGTTTGCAATGCATCCGGCTGGCCGATGCCGCGGATGAAAGCATTGACGCTGTTCGACGAACCACGACCCTGCACGATATTCAAATTTGGCACGGCGCCTTGCAGACCATCGATGTTGCTGGCCTGCAATTCGCGCAAACCGTCTTCCGTAAAAGCGGTAACCGCAACTGGGACTTTCTGCAACGATTCGGTGCGGCGGCGCGCGGTAACTTCAATGGAATCCAGCGTGGCGGCCTCGTCTTTCTTTTCGGTCTTGGCGGTCTCGCCAGCATCCTGTGCCTGCACGTGTGCGGCGCCAATGAACAAGGTCAGGCCGATGGCCAGGCTTAAGCGATTACGAATCATTTATCTCCCCTTTCTGCAAAGCGTATGCGAATCACGGCGGAATGCCGAATGTCGTGCAGACTAGGCGCGATGTGCTTGGCCAACACTTGTACCTTAGTACAGTGGGCCACGTGTGTGCGCATTGCCTAGACTGCCAGCCTGATATCCAGGGGTTTGATTTATGGCATTTCTTGTTGTGCTTGCCGCGCTGTGCTTTCTCATGCTTGTCGCCTATCGCGGTTACAGCGTGATAATTTTTGCGCCGATAGCCGCACTGGCTGCCGTTCTGCTGACTGACCCGACGCTGGTGGCTCCGATGTTTACCGGCCTGTTCATGGAAAAGATGGTCGGCTTTCTGAAACTGTATTTTCCGGTATTCCTGCTTGGTGCGATTTTCGGCAAGCTGATCGAGATTTCCGGATTCTCGAAATCGATCGTCATTGCCACGATCCGCCTGTTCGGCAAGCAACGCGCCATGCTGTCGATCGTGACGGTTTGCGCCCTGCTCACCTATGGCGGCGTTTCGCTTTTCGTCGTCGTGTTTGCGGTATACCCGTTTGCCGCCGAACTTTTTCGCCAGAGTGATATCCCCAAACGTCTCATCCCCGGGACGATCGCTCTTGGCGCTTTTACTTTCACCATGGACTCGCTGCCGGGAACGCCGCAGATACAAAATATTATTCCGTCCTCGTTTTTCGGTACCGATGCCTGGGCCGCGCCCTGGCTGGGCGTGATCGGCGGTGTTTTCATTCTTGCCGCCGGCATGAGCTACCTGGAATGGCGGCGACGTGCGGCATTGAAAGCCGGAGAAGGCTATGGCAATGAATTGGTCAACGAACCTTTGGCATTCGCAGGAGAAAAACTCACTCATCCCCTGATTGCATTATTGCCTTTGGTGCTGGTTGGCGTGGCAAACAAGGTACTGGGCATATTGATACCGCAGCATTACGGTAGCCAGCATGAATTCGTGCCTGCGGTAATCGGCAATGCAGCGCCGGTAGTGCAGGAAATTTCGAAAGTGGCCGCCATTTGGGCGGTGGAAGGTGCGCTGTTGATCGGTATCGTCTGCGTACTTGTTTTTGCCTGGAAAAATATCGCCAGCCAGTTTGCCGAAAGTACCAAACCTGCGATTGGGGGGGCCTTGCTGGCCTCGATGAACACGGCATCGGAATATGGTTTTGGGGCAGTGATCGCGGCGCTACCAGGATTTCTGGTGGTAGCGAATGTCCTGAAGTCGATACCCAATCCACTCGTCAACGAAGCGGTGACAGTGACCGCACTCGCCGGCATTACAGGCTCGGCATCGGGTGGTATGAGCATTGCATTGGCGGCGATGGCGGAGACATTTATCGCGAATGCAAATGCTGCCGGCATTTCAATGGAAGTTTTGCATCGGGTCGCGGCGATGGCTTCGGGTGGCATGGACACCTTGCCGCATAACGGTGCCGTGATCACCTTGCTCGCGGTCACCGGTTTAAGCCATCGCCAAAGCTACAAGGATATTTTCGCGATTACCGTAATCAAAACGCTCGCCGTATTTGTGGTGATCGGCGTGTATTACGCAACAGGCCTGATTTGAAACGTCGTCCGCGCACAACCCTGCAATCAGGTGGATTCCAGATCCTCAACTCCGGCGCCGACCAACGCACGACCGAGTCGGTCGTTAACCGCCAGCCAATCGCTCGTTTGCGGAATCTGTTCAATCAATAACAGATCGGCATGGCGGGCATCCAGCTCGCGCATGGCGGCATACAAGCCATGCGCGTAGGCATGATGATCATTGCTCAAGCTCAGGCCATTCAAGCCATCCGGTAATTCGTCGAGACAAAGCACTTCGCAACGCATGCCTTCTTGTTTACGGCGAAGATATTCAAGCATCAATTCATGGCGTGGCAGCATTTGCATCGGTGTGCGTGGAGCGTAATGGGCCGCCAGACTTCCGGAAACGCGTGGACTTTGACGGTCCGCATTCGAACCAATGGGTCCGATCACGGCTTCGATATCATCCTGTGAAATCATGCCCGGGCGCAGCAGCCGTGGTTGCTTCGAACTCAAATCGATAATCGTGCTTTCGATGCCGACTTCGCATTCGCCGCCATCGAGAACGACCGGTACTGCATCGCCAAACTCATCACGCACATGCTGTGCCGACGTCGGTGAAATACGACCGAATCGATTTGCCGACGGTGCGGCAACGCCGCCATTGAATTGCTGCAATAAAACCAGTGCCAGCGGATGCGCGGGGCAACGCACGCCAACGGTGTCTTGTCCGCCGGTGACTTCATCGGGAACCATTGCCTGCTTGCGAAGAATCATCGTCAGTGGTCCGGGCCAGAAATGCTGGGCAAGCACATAGGCTTCTTCGGGAATATCGATGGCCCATCTG
>Ga0075156_10000655_pt1 | contig 18100 bp, 17 predicted proteins | sample JI81AbrownDNA_FD_70966 | JGI IMG/M metagenome (GOLD analysis project Ga0075156, IMG submission 70966) | Wastewater effluent complex algal communities from Wisconsin, to seasonally profile nutrient transformation and Carbon sequestration -... | ecosystem: Engineered > WWTP > Effluent > Algae...
GCTCGGACTCGTCGGAGAACAGCACCGCGTCGCCGTCGAACGCGATGCGCACCTCGTTAGGGTAGGCGTCCGAGGCGCGGGCCGATTCGGCCGCCACCCGCGCCGCCGGCACGCCGGCGGCCAGCGCCTGGCGCACGTCGGCCTCGTTGACGGTGAGGAACAGCTCGGCGGCCAGCGGCTTGAGGTAGCGCCAGGGGCTTTGCCCGCGCGTGAAGACGCCGCGCTCGATCGGCAGGCCGTAGTGCTGGCAGGAGCGGAACACGCGCATGCCCGACACCGGGTCGTTGCGCGACAGGATCACCACCTCGACGCGGCGCTGCCCGCCCTGGTTGAAAGCGAGCAGCTTGTTCACCAGCGAGAACGCCGCGCCGGGGCGTGCCGGCTGTTCCAGGCGCTGCAGCTGCAGCTGCATGTAGGCGCGGTCGTCGTGCGCTTCGAACACGCGGTTCTCTTCCTCGAAGTCGAACAGCGCGCGCGACGAGATGGCCACCACCAGGCAGCCGTCGAGCGATGCAGGCATGAGCGGGATGATAGCCACGCCCTGCATGGCGACGCCGCGGCGGGCGGCCCTGCGAGCCCTGCGGTCAGCGGTGCGGCTTGCGCGTGTCGGCGAGCCAGCCGTCGATGGCGCGCTCGAGCAGGTTGCGCTCTTCGAGCGGCGCCAGCAGGCCGTCGCGGGCCAGCCGTTCGACGGCGCGCGCGGTCAGTGAATGCGTCGCGCCCGCAGCGCTGGACAGCAGCCAGTGCGCGCGCGTCTCGCTGACCCAGATCAGGCGCGCGGCGCGCCAGCCGCCCTGCGCGAACAGGTGGCACCACAGCCCCGGCTGGGCGCCGTCGAGCCAGCGCAGCGAGCGCACCGGTGCGGCCGTGTCCACCATCTCGGCCGGCAAGGTGTCGAGCTGGCCCTCGTCGATGACCGTCGGCGGCGCGAGGCGCGGGTCGAGCCCTCCCGGCCCGGTCGCGTCGTCCTCCTCGCGCAGGCGCCGGACGATGTCTTCCGCGCTGGTGCTCGCGCTGGCGGCTGCGCGGCCGCCCTTGAGCATCTCCGTGTGGCGCGCCAGCAGTTCGTCGGCCACCGCGTCGCGCTGCGCCGCCGGCAGCGCGGTGAGCTGCAGTCCCTCCTGCAAGGCGGCCGCCAGGGCCGGCAACTGGCGCAAGGCCTGGGCGCGCAATGCGGGCGTGGGCATCGGCTGCAGGCTGTCGAGCAGCTGCTGCGGCAGCGCCGACAGCCGCTGCGCAAGGGGCGAGCCGGCGCCGTCGCGCACGGCGACGCGCCCGATGGCGTCGCACCAGGGTCCGGCGAACAGGTCGCGCAACAGCGGCGACAGGCGCTCCTGCGCTGCGGGCGATGACAGGACCGACGCCATCCGGGCCCGGACCGAGGCGCCGGCCTCGGCCTCGCGCTCGGCGCGGCGCAGGCGCTCGATGGCGCCGCCGAGCGACTTCTGCTCCGCCCGCAGATGGGCCAGGCACAGGGATTCCAGTGCGGCCACCGCCTCGGCGAGCTGGGCCGGGTCGGGCTGCCGCAGGGCGACCAGGTCCGCCACCCAGGGGTCGAGCTGGGCCAGATAGGCCACCAGCCGCGGGTCGCCTTCGTCGGCATAGCCCAGCGCCTGGGTGGCCATGCGGTTGAGCAGGCGCCACAGCGGATGGGCGTGATCGTCGAAGAGCTGCGGCTGGGCCAGGGCCACGCGCAGCACCACCGGCTGCAGGCGGCCGACGCGGGCCAGCACCGGAGCGGCCAGGCAGGCGTCGCCCAGCATGCGTTCGAACAGCGCAGCCAGCAGGGCCTGCGTGGCCTGGTCGCTGGCGGCACGGGCGGCGGGCGTGCCGCCAGCGGCGCCGTGCGACGCACCGTGCAGGCCCGTTCCGCCGCGTGACAGGCTGCCCGTGCCCGATGCCACCGCGCGCAGTTCGTCCAATGCGCCGGGGCGGGTCACGTCGAAGCCGGACGAGGGCGGTGCCGGCAGGCGGCCGCTGGCCACCGAGGTGACTTTCCAGGCGGCGGGCTCCACGCCCCACTGGGTCAGCCAGGCGACCGCGTCGCGGCAGGCCTGCTGCATGGCGGGCGTCAACGGATCGCTGGCGGCCCGCAGCAGCACGCGCCGCTCGGGCCCCGGCAGGCCCAGCGCCTGCGCGGCGGCCCACAGCGAGCGCGCCACGACTTCCGGGCGCAGCGGGTTGCTGCGCGCGCCGACGGCGCTCTGGCCTCGCAGCGTGGCGGTGCGGGCCTGCAGTTCGCGCAGCTCCCACTCCGCGCCGCCTTCGACGAGCTGGATCGTGCGCACCACTTCCACCTCCTCGGCGGCGGCGTCCTCGTCCACCAGCGTCCACTCGGCCAGGCCGGGCTCGTCCGTCTCGGCGTGGCGCGCCGGGGCGACGTCGTCGCGCAGCTGGCGCCCGAGCTCGCGCTCGAAGGCGTCGCTCAGGGCCGCGCCGCGCAGTTGAAGGAACTCCACCGCAGCCGCGACGACCGGGCGCGGCGCACCCTGCACGCTGGGGTGGTTGGGCGTGAGCAGCCGGGCGTGCGCGGCGCGCAGCACAGGATCGAGCCAGCCCCTCGCGTGGGCAATGCAAAGACCGATGTGCTTGTCGAGCAGGTGCGGTGCGTTCAAGGCCGGGGCCGTGGCGAGGGGGGTGCGTAGTCCTCGACTGTAAGCAATGCCGCCGGAGCCGCTACTGGACGAAGCCGATCGGCCCGCGCTTGCCGGCGCCGGCTGCCGGCAGGTCGCGCGGCTCGATCGCGTCGCGGCCGTCCAGCCGGGCGTTGCCGAAGGCGGCGGTCCAGGTGCGCCTCATCTCGCGCGGCGCCAGGTCGGCCAGGCGGTCGAGCACGGCGTCGGCCGGGTCCTGCGGGAAGCGCGCGCCCCAGCCGTGGCTGTCGCGAAGCTGGTGGTACAGGCGCAGAGCGATCGTGCGCGCCTGGTCGCGGTCGGGTGCGGCCACCTCGAACACGTTCACCCGGTTGAGGATCGGCTCGGGAATGGCGCGGTCGTCGTTGGCGGTGGCGATCCAGATCACCTGGCTGGCGTCGATGGGAACCTCGGCGAACTCGTCGGTGAAGTCGGCGGCGGTGTCGTGCTCGAGCAGGCTGTACAGCGCGCCCAGGGGGTCGTAGGCATGCTCGGCGCGCGCCTTGTCGATCTCGTCGACCACGATCACCGGGTTGGCGTAGCTGCCGTCGACCAGGGTCTCGAACACCTTGCCGGGCCGCGCGCCCTTCCATTGGCTGGACGCGCCGGACAGCACCCAGCCGGCGGTCAGGCTGCTCATGGCGACGAAGCCCATGCCGGTGCCCAGCAGTGCGGCCACCTCGCGCGCGAAATGCGTCTTGCCCACGCCGGGCGGCCCGAGCAGCAGCATGGGCGTGATCTCGAGCGCGTCGCCGCTGTCGTGCACCAGGGCGAGCTGGCGCCTCAGGTCGTCGAGCACGGCATGGAAGTTGGGCAGGTCCTCGTAGAGGCGGTCCATCGCGGGCAGGCCGCAGGGCTTGACCTGGAACCGCTCGGGCCCGCGCTCGAGCATGCGCTCATAAGTGGTGCGCAAGGGCTCGTGGTCCTGGGCCGGCAGCTTGGCCAGGCGCTTCTCGACGTCGGCGCAGCGGTAGACGCTGCGCATGTGCGCGATGCCCAGGGCAGGGGACGACGGGTTGGCAACGGCCATGCGGACCTCCGGTGACGACCTGTGCGGATCATTGAAGCACTTGCCGTGCCCGCGCAAGCCCGGAATTGCCGGTGCCAATGCCCCCAGTAGGGGCGCTTCGTGCAGCCGTGCACGCACCGCTCGTCGCCGCCGACGGCATTTCATCGCGGCAGCCGGGCCACTGATCGCAAACGGCTCGCGTCGCCGGCCTTGCGGGCCGAAAGTCCACCCATCGACAACGTCAACCCGCCCCACGAAGGACCCGCCATGAACACCACGCTGCCCCGCACCCCCGCCACCGCCCGCTTCCATGCCGTCGTCGCCGCCGTGATCGTCACGCTGGCGATGCTGTCGGGCATCGACCGCCTGGCCGGCACCGAAGGCTCGGCTGCCCTGGTGGCCCAGCAGACCGCTGCCCGCGCCGCCTGATCGGCGCCGGTTTCGTTTGGATGCATCCCGACATCGCCGCGTCACGCAAGGACGCCAGACTCGGGTGCCGACTTCTCTCGTATCGCCATGACCTCCGACAGCCCCGTCGCCCTGTACCGCAGCGAAGCCTTTGCCGAGGATCTGGCGGGTCTGGTGTCGGACGCACCGCAGCCGCAGCCGATGCCGCAGCGCCGTCTGCGCCGCCTGCAAGGCTGGCTGCCGCTGGGCGTGGCCCTGCTCGGGGTGGCGTTCGCCGTGGTGCCGCCGCTGGTCTGACCCGGCCCGCGGGCCGCCGGCGCGTCGCGCGCCGCCCGCTCAGCGCACCCAGCTCTGCAGCTGGATGATCGGCAGCAGCACCGCCAGCACGATCATCATCACCACGCCGCCCATGCCGACGATGAGCAGGGGCTCGAGGATCGTGGCCAGCGCCATCGCGCGGCGCTGCACCTCGCTGCCGAGCTGATCGGCAGCCCGCTGCAGCATCTTCGGCAGGTTGCCGGTCTGCTCGCCCAGGCGCGCGAACATCGCCAGCAGGCCCGGGAAGCGCTTCTTGGACGACATCGCGTTGGCCAGCGGCGCGCCCTCGCGAACCTGCACCAGAGCGGCCATCGCGTCGGCCCGCATGGCGCGGTTGGACAGCGTCTCGGCCGCGGCCTGCAGCGCCTTGAGGATCGGCACGCCGGCGCCGGCCAGCATGGCCAGCGTGCCGGCAAAGCGCGCCGCGTTGTAGCCGCGCGCCAGGCGCCCGACCAGCGGCAGCGTCAGCCAGAAGGCGTCGAAGCGCTCGCGGAATTCCTCGTTGCGCATCGACAGCGCCAGCAGGGCGCCGGCACCGGCCAGCGCGAGCAGCACCAGCCAGCCCCAGCTCCGGACGAAGCTGCTGACGCCCAGCATCAGCACGGTCAGCAGCGGCAGGGCGCGCTTGCTGCCCTCGAACACGCTGGCCACCTGCGGCACCACATAGGTGACGAGAAAGATCACGATCACCACCGCGATCAGCGACACGATGGCCGGGTAGAGCGTCGCGCCGATCAGCTTGGACTTGAGCGCCTGCTGCGACTCCAGGTCGTCGGCCAGGCGCTCCAGCACCGGGCCGAGCGCGCCGCTCTGCTCGCCGGCGGCCACGACCGCACGGTAGACGTCGTCGAACTCGCGCGACACCGTGCCCAGCGCGCGCGCGAAGGTGTTGCCGGCGTTGACCTCGCTGCGCAGATGGGCGATGAGCTCGCGCTGGCGGGCGTCCTCGCAGTCTTCCATCAGGGCGGTGAGGGACCGCTCCAGCGGCAGGCCCGAGCCGACCAGGCCGGCCATCTGCCGCGTCCATACCGCCAGCGTGGTGCTGGTGAACACCCGGCGCGAGAAGCGCGAAGCCTGGGCGTCGTTGGCGGCCTGCGACACCGGCGCCACTTCCAGCGGCACCAGGGACTGGGCTCGCAACTGCGCGCGCGCGGCCTTGGCGTTGTCGGCCTCCATCAGGCCGCTCTTGGCGCGGCCGTCGGCGTCGAGTGCCTCGAACTTGTAGGCGGGCATGGGCGGTCAGCGGCTCATTCGCGCGTCACCCGCATCACTTCCTCGGGCGAGGTGACGCCCTCGGCCACCAGGCGCTCGCCGTCCTCGCGCATCGGCTTCAGGCCGGCGGCCTCGGCGGCGACGAAGAGCTGGCTCTCCGCGGCGCGGCTGTGGATCAGCGCGCGCACCTTGTCGTCGGCGGTCATCAGCTCGTAGACGCCGGTGCGGCCCTTGTAGCCGGTGCGGCCGCACTCGTCGCAGCCCACCGGATGCCAGCGGCCGCGCTCGTCGCGCCGCTTGCAGTGCGGGCACAGCTTGCGCACCAGGCGCTGAGCCAGCACGCCCAGCAGCGACGACGACAGCAGGTAGGGCTCCACGCCCATGTCGATCAGCCGCGTCACCGACGACGGCGCGTCGTTGGTGTGCACGGTGGCCAGCACCAGGTGGCCGGTCAGGGAGGCCTGGATCGCGATCTGCGCGGTGTCGAAGTCGCGGATCTCGCCGATCATGATCACGTCCGGGTCCTGGCGAAGGATCGAACGCAGGGCCTTGGCGAAAGTGAGGTCGATCCGGGCATTGATCTGCGTCTGGCCGATGCCGGGCAGCTCGTACTCGATCGGGTCCTCGACCGTCAGCACGTTGGTGGTGGCGGTGTCCAGGGTCTGCAGCGCGGCATACAGCGACGTGGTCTTGCCGCTGCCGGTGGGGCCGGTGACCAGCACGATGCCGTGCGGCTGCTGCACCAGCTGCTTGAACTTGGTGAGCACGGCGCCGCTCATGCCGAGCGACTCGAGCGAGAACTTGGCCTCGCCCTTGTCCAGCAGGCGCAGCACGGCGCGCTCGCCGTGGGCGTTGGGCAGCGTCGACACGCGCACGTCGATGGCGCGGCCGCCGATGCGCAGGCTGATGCGGCCGTCCTGCGGCAGGCGCTTCTCGGCGATGTCCAGCTCGGCCATGATCTTCAGGCGCGAGATCAGCGCGGCGTGCAGCGCGCGGTTGGGCTGCACCACCTCGCGCAGCGTGCCGTCGACGCGGAAACGCACCGACGAATTGCGCTCGTAGGGCTCGATGTGGATGTCGCTCGCGCCGTCCTTGGCCGCCTGGGTCAGCAGCGCGTTGAGCATGCGGATGATCGGTGCGTCGTTGGCGGCCTCGAGCAGGTCTTCCACGGCGGGCAGGTCCTGCATCATGCGCGACAGGTCGACCGCGCTTTCCACCTCGCCGACCACCGCGGCAGCGCTGCCTTCGCCGCCGGCATAGGCCGCGGCGATGCGCTGCGCCAGCGTGCCCAGCGGCTCGCGCTCGAAGCGCTTGACGTCGTAGACGCGCAGCACTTCCGACAGCGCCGTGACCGACGCATGCTCGCCGGCCCACAGCGTGAGCTGCTGGCCGTCGTCCTCGAGCAGCAGGGTGTGCGCCTTGGCGAAGGCGTACGGCAGCGGGTGGCGGGCGCCCATGGGCCGCGTCCTCAGGGCGCCTTGGGCGCGCCGCCCAGGGGTTGCGCCGCGGCGGGCTGGCTGGCCGCGCGTTGCGGCGGCAGCACCGGCGACTCGTTGATCGGCAGCAGCAGGTGCGACGCCGGCTGCGCGTCCTTCTGCTGGGCGCGGATGATGTCGTAGCGGTCCAGCGAGAGCTTGTTGGCGTCGTCCGGCGTGCGCATCACGATCGGGCGCAGGAACACCAGCAGGTTGGTGCGCTCCTTCTTGCGCGTCTCGCTGCGGAACAGGTTGCCCACCAGCGGCAGGTCGCCCAGCAGCGGCACCTTGCTCTTGGTGTCCTCGAAGCGGTCCTCGATCAGGCCGCCCAGCACCAGGATCGAGCCGTCGTCGACGATCACGTTGGACTCGATCGAGCGCTTGCGCGTGGTCGGGCCGGTGCCGGCGGTGCCGGTGGCCTGGGTGGCCACGCTGGAGCTTTCCTGGAAGATCTGCAGGCGCACCGTGCCGCCCTCGCCGATCTGCGGCTTGATGCGCAGCGTGATGCCCACGTCCTTGCGCTCGATGGTCTGGAACGGGTTGGTCGTGCCGGTGCCGGTGCTGGTGAACTGGCCGGTGATGAAGGGCACGTTGTCGCCGACGACGATCTTGGCTTCCTCGTTGTCCACCGTGATCAGGTTCGGCGTGGACATGATGTTGGTGTTGGTCTGCGTCTGCAGCATGCGCGCGATGGCGGCCACGCCGTAGGTGCCGGCGATGTTGCGCAGGATGCCGATGTTCAGGCCCGTGCCGACGATGCTCGGGTCGGCCGTGCGGCCGCCGGTGACCGTGGCTGCGGTCAGGTCGAGGATGTTGCCGCCCGTGGTGTTGCTGAAGTTGGTGCCGATGGCGCCGATGGTGTTGTCGCCGCGGTTTCCGGACAGGCCCTGCCACTGGATGCCGAACTCGGCTGCGTTGTCGCCCTTGACCTCGACGATCAGGCTTTCGATGTAGACCTGCGCGCGGCGCGTGTCGAGCTGGTCGATCATCGAGCGCACCTGCCGGTACAGCGGCTCGGCGGCGGTGATGATCAGCGAATTGGTGGACGGGTCGGCCTGGATGAAGCCCCCCGTGGACGGGCCCTGCGACGCCTGGATGGGTGCCGCGGCGGCCGAGGTGGCGCCCGCCTGGCCCTGGGCCCCGGCGGCGGTGGGCAGCGTATTGATCGACGGCTGGGAAAGGCTCAGGCTGCCGCCGCCGGATCCGCCGCCGCCGCTGCCGCCGCCGAACGCGGCACGCAGCACCTGGGCCATCTTGGTGGCGTCGCCGTTCTTCAGGTGCACCACCCACACGCTGCCGGCCGGGCCGCCGCCCTGGGCGGGGCGGTCGAGCTTGTCGATGATCGAGCGCACCTGCTGCTGGCGGGCCGGGTTGCCGGCGCGCACGATCAGCGAATTGCTGCGCGAGTCGGCGATCACCGACACAGCGCCGGCAGCCTGCGCCGGCAGGCCGGGCGTCGCAGCCGAGCTGCCCTCGGCCAGGCGCTGCACCATCGGCGCCAGGTCGGCGGCCACGCCGTGCTGCAGCGGCACCACCTCGATGTCGCTGGCCGACGGCTGGTCCAGCGCCGCGATGATCTTGCCGATGCGCGACAGGTTGTCCGCGTAGTCGGTGATGACCAGGGAGTTGTTGCCCGGGTTGGCGTTGATGGTGTTGTTGGGGCTGATCAGCGGCCGAAGGATCGCCACCAGGTTGTTCGGGTTCTCGTGGTTGAGCCGGAAGATCTGGGTCAGGATCTGGTCGCCACGGCGACCGGTGTCGCCGATGGACACCGTGCCGGCCTGCAGCTTGGCATCGGCCTCGGGCACCACCTTGAGCAGCCCCGAGTTCTCGACCACCGTGAAGCCCAGGCCGCGCAGCGCGGCCAGGTAGTTCACATAGGCCTCGCGCACGGTCATCGGGGTTTCGCTGTAGACCGTGATCGAGCCCTTGACGCGGGGGTCCACCACGATCTGCCGCTCCATCATGGCGCCCATGGCGCGCGTGACGGCTTCCACGTCGGCATTGACGAAGTTCAGCGTGACGCGCGCACCCGCCTTGAGCGAGGCGGCCGAAGCCGGGGCGGCCGCGCGCGGCTTGGCTGCGGGTTGCGCCGCGGGCTGCGCCGGTGCGGTGCCGGCCGCAGCGAGCCCGAGGGCGGCGGCGAGAACCGGCGCGAGTTGGAGGGGCAAGGATCGCTTCATGGGTTCATCCGATCGAGATGACGGAGCGCGCGCCCTGGCGCCGTCCGATGATGTTCAGCAGATTGTTCAGGGCCGGCTCGCTGCCTTCGGCGGCCGAGGCCTCGCCACGAAAGCGCAGTCCGCCGCCCGACCACTGGCCGGTGCCCGACAGCTGAAGCGCGCCGCCCACCGTGACCAGCTCCAGGCGGGCGCCGGCACTGCTGTCGGCGTCGCCGCTCAACGTCAGGCGATAGCTGCCGAGCGTATCGAGCGTGGACACGCTGGAGGATGCATGGGCGATGTCGAGCGCCGCGTCGCCGGTGAAGCGCAGGCGACCCTGCACCGACTCGATCGACAGGCCGGGCGACGTGAGCCGCAGCGTGCCACCGGGCTGCAGGGTGTTCCAGGGGGTGCCGAGCCCGGTCAGCACGGCCGCGGGCCACTGGCCGATGGTGGTGCCCTGGTCGGGGCGCACCTGCACGGCCAGTCGGCCCCAGCCCGGAGTGACCACCGCACGGACCTCGCCGCGCAGGCAGCACGCCTGGCGCAGCCGCAGCTCGGGCAGCAGGCCCGCCAGGCCGAGTCGCCATTCGAGCCGGTCGGGCAGGGCGGTGGCGTCCCGGCTGCCCGGGCCGCCAGTGAACACCAGCAGCGCACTGCCGTTCCACAGCGTGCCGCGGGCATCGGCCAGCAGGACGCGCTGGCCGGAGGCCGAAGCCACCGCGCCGGCCACCCAGCCGGCCGGGATGAAAGCCACCAGGGCCACCAGGGCGCCGATCAGGGCGCCGGCGGCGCCCCATCGGTGGGCTGACGTGCGGGTGCGCTGCCACGCCAGCTCGGCCAGCGTCGTCTCGGCGAAGCCGGTGCGGGCGAAACGGGCCGGCGGGCGGTTGCGGCGGAACCAGGCCATCAGGAGCCTCCTCCGGGCAGTGCCAGCACCACCGTGCCGCTGTAACCCTGCGTGCCCCGCGTCAGCGAAGCTTCGAGCGGACGCGCGCGCGCCGCGGTGCGCACCTCGTCGAACCACTCGCGCAGCTGCGGGCCGCCGATGTTGGTGAAGGTGATCGTGGCGCGGTCGCCGCCGAGCTGCAGCCGCGCAGCGCCGCCGAGCGCGTCGCAGGCGGCCTTGACTGCGGCCTGGGCCTGCACGGCGCCCACGGCCGGTGCGCCGCGCAACTGGCGCGCCTCGCCGGCCAGGCGTTGCATCTGCTGCAGTTGCGAGTCGAGCTGGTCCAGGCGGACCGGCGCGGCGCGTGCCGTGCGCCAGGCCGGCTGCACCGCCACGAACCACACCAGGGCCACGGCCAGCAGCCGGCCGGCCCAGACCAGCAGGCGGCGCTCGCGCGCGCCCAGTGCCTGCCAACGGGCCTGCGCAGGCGCCAAGGCGGCGGTCAAGCGGGTGGTGGCGGTGTTCATCAGGATCGGGCCGGCGCGGTGTTGCGCGTGATGGTGAGCGTGGTGCCGTCCTGCGCCACGCTCCAGTCACCGCCGAACTGGCTGCGGAACTGGGCGATCTGCGCGTCGTTCCAGCCGGTGGCGGCAAACGACAGGCGGCCGTTGTCGAAGCGAAGGTTGGACAGCGGCGCCTGGCCGTCGGGCCAGGCGGCGGCGGCCAGACCGAGCAGGGTTTCGAGGTCGGCGTCGCTGCTGCGGCCGGCGGCGGCACGCAGCAGGTCGGTCTCGCGCTGCATCTGCGCCGGCGCGTCGAGCACGGCGCGCACCTGCGGATGGGTGCTGCGCAGCAAAGCGGTCATCGCGTCGCGACGGGCCGAGACCTGGCGCTCCAGGTGCCATGCCCACAGGTTGAGCCCGGCGATCTGCACCGCGACCAGCGCCGCCAGGCCCCAGCGCACGGGGCGCCAGCTGGCGCTTTTCCAGCGCCGCATCGCGTCACGCAGCGCCACGGTGCCGCGGTGCTTGGGCGCGATGTCGAACTGCAGCAGGTTCCACAGCGAGCGCATGGCCTGCAGCGCCCGCTGCTCCTCGCCCAGCACCATGACGCTGCTGCCGAGCCAGCGCTCGGCCGGCGCGGCCACGGCCGGGTGGGCGGTCCAGCGCGCCGGCTGCGCGGCCCACTGCGGCAGCATCTGGCGCGCCAGGGCGCCATTGACGCCCAGGCAGATCACGCCGTTGGCGTCGGACCAGGTCAGCTCCATCGGTGCCGCGGCGTCGTCACCGAAGGGCGCACCGAAATGGCCCAGGGGCGTGTCCTCGGGCCAGGCCGCGGGCACGGCGCGCTCGACGCCGATGCCGGCCTTGTCCAGCGCAGCCAGCTCGGACTTGAGCCAGTTCTTGTCGATCACCGCGACCCAGCCGGTCTGCCCGCCGGCAAAGCCCGGGGCCAGGGCAAAGTGCAGCTGCTCGGGGTCCTCCAGCAGCTGCTCCTCGAGCGCGCCGGCCACTGCGGCGCGCAGGCGGGCCGGCGGGGCCTTGGGGATCGTCAGGCGCTGCCAGCTCACGTCGTGCTCGGACAGCACGACCACCGCCGAGTCGGCCTTGGGCATGAGCGCCGGCGCGGAGCGGCCCTGGCGGGTGATGTTGATGCCGTCCGGCGTGAGCACGTAGGCCAGCTCGGCGCTGCCTTCGCGGGCTGCCGGAGGCGCACCGGCGCCGAGGCGGGGGCGCGCGGGCAGCTGGATGACGAGGGTGGCCATGCGGAGGTCGGCGTGGGAAGGCTAGCGGCGGGACTGCCGTGCAGGGGCACTCGTCCTGCCAGGGATGGTTTCCGGGCAAGTGTAGTGGGCGCTCGTTGACGAAATGAGGGCGCCTGTCACGACCCGTCACGGAGGTTGACGTGCTCGCGCTGCAGCACCACCACCTCGAGCTGGCGCCGCTGGACCAGGCTGCGCTCTTCGAGCACCCGGTCGCCCTGACGCAGGCGCCCCTGCACGACGAAGTGGCGGGAGGTCAGGCCGATGCCGCCGAGGTCGGGGGCCGGATCGGCCGGAAAGTACGGCCGCACGGTTTCCAGGTTGGTGCCGTTCTCGGCGAAGCGCACGCGCTCGCGCACCAGGCGCTGGGCCGCGCCGACCGACATGCCCTCGACCACGGCGGCAATGACTTCGGCGGGGGCGGTCAGCACGTTGACCGTGGTGTCGGCCGCCGGCAGCAGCACGACGTAGGGATCGAGTCGCGCGATCGTGGACGGCTCGACGTCGAGCCAGACCAGTTGCGACAGGCGCATCGGGCCGACCGGAACGCTGTCGCGGGCGTCGCGGTCCAGGCCCGACACCGGACCCCAGGCGCGCGCCAGCGCCGCCGCCACCGACTCGGCGGTACCGGAAGGCACGCCGGCCGTGTCGCACAGGCGCTGGAAGACGCGCAGCTCCGCCGGCACCACCTTGCCCGTGGCGTCGACCAGGCGGCGCAGGTTCCAGCGCGCCTGAGCGTCGGTGATCGAGCCGGAGATGAACGCGTCGTCCACGCCGGTCTCGGCGGAACTGTTGTTGTCACGGTCCAGGGCGAGGAACGACGTGATCTTGGCTTCCTTGAGCTCGCGCGCCCAGGGCTCGTTGAGGGAGTCGACGCCGCCGGTGCGCGCGTCCTCGCGCAGGATCAGGCGAGCCCAGTCGAGCGCGCCGCCCAGGATCCAGGCCGACTGGGTGCGCGCGCGCTGCGCCGACTCGACCTGGATCGCGCGCCATTGCTGCCACACCATGCCGGCCGCCAGCGTGGACACCAGGGTGAGGATCAGCAGGGCCACCAGCAGGGCGGCCCCACGCTGCGGTGATCGTTGCCAGCTGCGAGCGCGGGCCATCGGTTCAGGCCCCCTGCGGCAGCAGGACCACGTCGCGCGTCAGCGTGACTGCCGGCTGATCGCCCGCCGCGGCCTTGAGCGACAGCACCAGGCGCACGCCATTGGGCAGCTGCGCCCGCACCGGCCCGGAAGCGGCGCCGGCCGGCGCCGCCAGGTCGGCGCTGGACTGGGCATTGCTCCAGGCGTTGCCGCGGTAGAAGTAGATCTGCCAGGACTCGACACCGTCCCACATGGCCAGCTGCTCGGGCTCGTTGCCCAGCAGCTGCTGGCTGCGCAGCCACGCCTGCTGCAACGCGCCGCCGCGCGTGACCACGGGCGAGACCCAGCGCATCCAGCGGCCCTGGCGCAGGGCCCAGGCGACCACCTGCACGCCGTCGGACTGACGCCGCACCAGTCGAAGGGTGGCGCCGTCAAAGCTGATGGCGGGCACGACGCCGGTGTCATGGATGCGGGCGAGGTCCTGTTCCCACTGGGCTACCACGGTGCCGGCATGCAGCGTGCGCTCCACGCTGCGTGCGCTGACCTCACGCGCATCGGCCACGCTGGCCAGGCCCTGCCAGGCCATGCTGGCCAGAAGCGCCATCAGGGCCAGCGCCACCAGCACCTCGACCAGGGTGAAGCCGGCAGCGCGGCGCGGCGGGCGGGGGCGCGACGTCGTGCCCATGGTCAGTAGCGCCCCACCACCGTCATCAGCGACACCACCGGGCGGCCGCCGTCGTCGATCACGCGGGCATCGACGACGCGGAAGTTCGGGTTCGGCGACGGGCGCACCGTCACTCGCCCGGTGTAGCTGCGGCCGAGCTGCTGGCAGGCGAACTCGCTGTCGCCCACGCCCGGGAACTGCTTGGCCAGGCGCAGGTTGGCCAGGTAGTTGTCGGCGCACCACTGGGCGTTGGTCACGTCGCCCAGGCGCGACGCGTTGTCCACCAGCGAGGCTGCGGCCTGGAAGCCGGCGCCGAGCGACACGGCCACGATGGCCAGCGCCACCAGCACCTCGACCAGCGTGAAGCCCCGGCTGCGGCGACGCCGCGTCATGGCGTGACGCTCTCCAGGGCGGCCCGCGTGAAGGGGGCCAGTCCGTCGGTGGCCAGCACCACCCGGCGGTCGTCCAGGCGCAGCACGATTCGCTGAGCCGGCAGCACCGGTTCCGGGCCCAGCACCACCGCGCGGGCACCGACGACCTCGGCGCTGACGCCGGGCGTCAGCCAGCGGGTATGGCGCTGCATCGCCGCAGGCAGGCCGGCAAACCTGAAGTCGGCGTTGGCGTCAGGGGTGGGCGCCAATGGTTCCCAGCGGACCTCGATGCCCGAGGCGCGCGACTCGGCGCGCGCGGTTTCCAGCAGCGCGGCCAGGCGCTCGGCGTCCTCGTCGAGCCGGCCCTGGGCCCGGTCGGGCAGGGACACGGCGACCAGCCCGCTGGCCAGCGCCACGATGAACAGCACCACGAGCAGCTCGATCAGCGTGAAGCCGCGCGCGCCCGGGGCGGGGCGCCGCAGGCGGCCCGGCCTACTGCCAGGACCCGATGTCGGCATCGTTGCCCTCGCCGCCCGGCTGCCCGTCGGCGCCGTAGCTGAAGACATCGACCTCGCCCTTCACGCCGGGGTTCACGTACTGGTAGGCGCGACCCCAGGGGTCGTTCGGCAGCTTGGGCTGGTAGGGCCGCCAGTTGGGCGGGATCGCACCGGAGGTGGGCTTGGTGACCAGGGCCTGCAGGCCCTGCTCGGCGCTCGGATAGCGCTGGTTGTCCAGGCGGTAGCGCTGCAGCGACTGCATCAACGTGTTGACATCGGTGCGTGCCGCGGTGCGGCGGGCGTCGTCGACGCTGGAGAACAGGTTGGGCACGATCAGCGCGCCGAGCACGCCGATGATCACCAGCACGACCAGCAGTTCGATCAGCGTGAAGCCGCGGGCGCGGCGAAGGCGTGTCATGGGTCGCATCGTGGCTGCGGCGCGGGCCGCGCAGGAGTGGATCGTTCAATGATAATGAGTCCATGAGTGCACGCCTGACGGCTTTCGTGGTGTGGGCCGCAGTGGCGGCCAGCGCGATGTTCTGGCTGTTGCGTCTGGTTGCGACTTCGCCTTCGGCGCCGGCGCATACCGTCACGGTGGCGGCAGCCACCACGGCGCGTGGCGACCTGGCGCGCGTGCTGGGGGCGCCGCCGCAGGCGGCCACCGGCATGCCGGTGGCCAGTGAGCCTGCGCTGGCGGCGCGCTTCAAGCTGCTGGGTGTGGCGGCCCCGCGGCAGGGTGGCGATCAGATCGGCGTCGCACTGATCGCCGTCGACGGCAAGCCAGCCCGCGGCTTTCGGGTCGGCACGCCGGTGGACGGCCCGATCGTGCTTCAGTCGGTCAGTGCCCGTGGTGCGTCGCTCGGCCCGACCGGCGCGGCGCCGCAACTGACGCTCGAACTGCCCGCGCTGCCGGCGCCGGCCACGTCGAATCGCCCTCCCGGCAGCGGTACCGGCGTCGCGCCCGGGCTCGCCCTGCCGGGCGCTGGAGCCATCGGCACGGCGCCTGCGCCCATGGTGCCCGCGCCGATGCCGACGCAACTTCCCGTGGCTGGCGCAGAAGACCAGGTGCCGCGGCCGGTGCCGCCGCCGCCGGGCGCAGCGCCCCGCTAGGCGTCGCTGCGCGCTGCGGGCGCCAGTTCGCCCGGCCGCGACGGGCCGGGGTCCTCGCCTTCGGCCACCTCGGTCAGCAGTGATGCCGCGGCACGCAGCAGAGGCCAGGCCAGGGTCGCTCCGGTACCGTCGGTGCTTTCCATGCCCAGTTCGAGCAAGGCCGAGGCATGAAACTGGTTCAGCGCGTAGTCCAGGCCATGGTGGCCGTGACTGCGGCAGAACACGCAGTAGTCGGTGACAGGGGCGGCGATGCGCGCGGCCACCATCAGTGCGGCGCAGGCCGGCAGGCCGTCGACCATGATCAGGTGGCGACGGCCTGCGGCCACCAGCATGGCGCCGGCCATCATCGCGATGTCGAAGCCGCCGAACGCCGCCAGCACCTCGACCGGATCGGTCACGTCGCGGTGACGGCCCTGGGCGCCCTGAGTCACCACCAGCAGATGGGTCAGCAGATTGCCGTCCATCTGCGGGCTGGCTTGCAGGAACTCTCGCAGCGGCGCCCCGGTCAGCCGCGACAGGATCAGCGCGGCGCACTCCTGGCCGCCCACGCCCAGACCCGCGCAGGCCAGCACGTTGCCGGGCAGCGACTGGCCGATCTCCATGCCTGCGCGGATGGCGGCATGGGCCTGGTCGATCGACATGGCCGGACCCACGCGGGCGTTGCGCGTGCCGTGGGCGATCTTGCGCATCAGCAGGCGTTCGTGAGGCGGCAGCCGCTCGGCCACACCGGCATCCACCACCGACAGGTTCATGCCGTGACTGGCCGCGAACGCGGACAGCGGCAGCTGCCCCTTCAGCGCCTGCCACACCCGCTCGGCGGTGCCGTGGCCCGGCGGCGTCGGTAGCCCCTCGACGGCCAGGCCGTTGTCGCTGGCGAACAGCACCAGCTGTGAATCGCGAAAGCGCGGCTTGAGGGTGTTCTGGATCAGGCCGATGCGCACGGCCAGCGGCTCCAGCTCGCCCAGGCTGCCGATCGTCTCGCCGCGGCGCTGCAGCTTGTCGCGCAGCGCGCGCTCGAGCAGCGGGTTGGCGGTGGGCGCGATCAGCGAGGGGGCGTTCTGCTGCATGGCGGGTGATGTCGGCGGGACGGCAGTGTAGGCGGGTTCGCGTGCCGGGCTAGCGCAGGAACAGCCCGTAGACAGGGTTGGCGCTCTCGTCGACGTACGGGTAACCCAGGCCATCGAGGAAGGCGCGCAGCGCGCGCGAGTCCTTGCGCGGCACCTGCAGGCCGACCAGGATGCGGCCGTAGTCCGCGCCCTGGTTGCGATAGTGGAACAGGCTGATGTTCCAGTCTGGGTGCATCGCGTCCAGGAATCGCATCAGCGCGCCCGGGCGCTCCGGGAAGTTGAAACGATACAGCCGCTCGTCCTGCGACAGCGCGCTGCGCCCGCCCACCATGTGGCGCACGTGCTCCTTGGCCAGCTCGTCGTCGGTGAGGTTGACGGTGGCGAAGCCGTGGCGCACGAGGTTGCGCCCGATGCGGTCGGCCTCGTCGCGCTGCGAGATGGCGATGCCGACGAACACATGGGCCTCGCGCGCGTCCGAGATGCGGTAGTTGAACTCGGTCACGCTGCGCGAGCCGATCAGCTCGCAAAGGCGGCGGAACGAGCCGCGCGCCTCGGGGATGGTGACGGCGAACAGGGCCTCGCGCTGTTCGCCGAAATCGGCCCGCTCGGCGACGAAGCGCAGGCGGTCGAAGTTCATGTTGGCGCCGCAGGTCACCGTGACATAGGTCTGGCCCTTGGCCTTGTGCCGCGCGGCGTACTGCTTGATGGCGGCCACGCCCATCGCGCCGGCCGGCTCGAGGATGCTGCGCGTGTCCTGGAAAACGTCCTTGATCGCGGCGCAGACCTCGTCGGTGTCCACGACCACGAAGTCGTCGACCAGCTCGCGCACGAGGCGGAAGGTCTCCTCGCCGACCAGCTTGACCGCCGTGCCGTCGGAGAACAGGCCCACGTCAGGCAGCGTCACGCGCTTTCCCGCTCGCACCGAACGCAGCATCGCGTCGGAGTCGTTCATCTGCACGCCGATGACCTTCACCTCCGGGCGCAGCGCCTTGATGTAGGACGCCACGCCGGCGATCAGGCCGCCGCCGCCGATGGCGACGAACACGGCGTCGAGCGGCCCCTGGTGCTGGCGCAGGATCTCCATCGCCACCGTGCCCTGGCCGGCGATCACGTCCGGGTCGTCGAACGGATGCACGAAGGTCAGGCCGCGCTCGGCCTCAAGGGCCTTGGCGTGGCCGTGGGCGTCGGAATAGCTGTCGCCGTGCAGCACCACGTCGCCGCCGAGGGCCTTGACGGCATCGATCTTCAGGCGCGGGGTGGTCACCGGCATCACGATGGTGGCGTTGCAGCCCAGGCGCCGCGCGGCCAGGGCTACGCCCTGGGCATGGTTGCCGGCCGACGCGCAGATCACGCCGCGGTCGCGGTCGGCCGGGGCCAGGCGAGCCATCTTGTTGTAGGCGCCGCGCAGCTTGAAGCTGAACACCGGCTGCTGGTCCTC
>Ga0075156_10000656_pt1 | contig 18092 bp, 15 predicted proteins | sample JI81AbrownDNA_FD_70966 | JGI IMG/M metagenome (GOLD analysis project Ga0075156, IMG submission 70966) | Wastewater effluent complex algal communities from Wisconsin, to seasonally profile nutrient transformation and Carbon sequestration -... | ecosystem: Engineered > WWTP > Effluent > Algae...
CTAAATCCCGAATTATAGAGTATTTTCCCCGGAGCAGCCACGCGTCCGATGACATTGACAAAGCTGTTTTTTCCCGGAATATAGATAGAATCGAGATCCTTGAGATAAATTTGCTGAGATTTGGCATCGTAGAGTTTGGTAAAATCAAACATAATCTTACCGGGCACTTCGCGCTGCTTTTCCCTGAAATACGCTTTTTCGCTTTCACTCATCGACGCGATTGGTACACCGAGGAGCCGGGCATGTTCGACATCGATTTCATCACGGGTATCTTTTCTTCGTATCAACATACTATTCTCAAGTGACGCAAGCTCGGTAAATCCTCCCGCTCTCTCAATAATATCAGCGACCGTCGTTCCCGTTGGATTAATGCCGTATCTCCCGGCAAATTTCACCTCACCTTTAATTGCTACCGTCGAAGAAGCGTGGTAGTTCAAGCGCTCACGTACGTATATTCTATCTCCGGCGTGAAGCTCGGTATCATTGGCAAGTGAACTTTCCCCTTGGAGCAGTCGCGAGCCCCATGTGCTCGCATCGACAAAAATCTGCTGTGTTTCCGAACCTCGATTCTTGAAGCGTACAATTTCAATAGAATCTGTAACTGCTGATGACAGAAACCCTTGAGCGAATCGTACAATTGTCGAAAGCTTGTCTCCTGCCGTGAATTCAAATTTCGCAGGACTGCCAACTGCCCCGGATATATCAATAATTTCATCTTCAGGATAGGGAGGCACCGTCACCACATCACCACCCTGCATCGTAGGATTACCGGCTTTTTCACCAAGGAGATAAAACCTCGTCAAATCAGCAATAATCGGTTCAGCAAGACCCTCACGCTTTATAATAATATTCCTCTGCGCAGCATTAAACAGCAGGCGTCCTGCCCGCTCGATGACTTCCGAGAGGCGGTCAGCCGGGCTCGCAGGGATGTATCCCGGTGTGCGTACATTGCCGGTGACCATGACTTTAAAGGTGCGGATTTTCTTGAGAGATAACGAAACACTTTGAGTCTTATATACTTTTGCTACTTTTTCGGTCACAAGCTGTTCGGTCTCGGCAAGCGTTTTTCCTTTCACCACTATCACCCCGATCGTCGGAATCACGAGCCGCGCTTCGGGAGAAATCATCAGGTCAAATAATTTTGGCTCAAGCGACCCTACAAATACACTCACCATATCGCCCGGCCCCAAAAGGTAGGTCGTAGGATCAATGGCATTCTCCATTAATCCGACATTGTCCTTGGCCAGCTCGGCCGACATTTTTACACCAACGGTATCATATTCGCCGGGTCTTGCTGACGGCGGCTTCGGTAATTTTAGAGTGGACTGCTGAGCGTCGGCGGAAGAAAAACAGAGGAGAACGAGACTGAAAAACAGGAAGGAAAGGGCTGTAGAACGCATCAAAAAAGCAGGGGAAATAAAGCGAAAGACCATGATTTGATTGGATTAAGATGAGCGAAATACCGGGAATGTCAATGAACAACCATGCCCTGTACCGGTACAGGAATATAAGCCGGATGTACATTAGACTTGCAGATGGTCAAAATTGTTCGATTTCGTTATCCTAATTGAGGGAGAATTCTACGAATTGGTCGCAAAAATAACAAAATATATTCGTTTTATGTGGAATTTCATGGATAATTGAGCCGCCTTCCTATAGGTTTTCGTAATTTTGAGCTTATTATAATCGTCGCTCATGAACTATCATATTCATTCCACATCCAACAATCAATGCAATCTCAAGACTCTTTGCCGAATTCTCCTTTTTCCGCACTCACATTGCTTGCCGTTGATGCCGCACAGACAGCAGGCGCACTCCTCCGCTCGGGGTTTGGCTCGACGTTCAACATCTCCTCCAAGGCCGAACGCCATGACCTTGTCACTGATTATGATTACCGCTCTGAACAGACAATAATTTCAATGATTAAAGCACAATTTCCGCATCACCGTTTTCTCGCCGAAGAGAGCGGTGCGACGCAGGATAGCAGCGCCGAATCCAACGTTCGATGGATCATCGACCCACTCGACGGCACCGTTAATTTTGCGCATGCCGTGCCCATTTTCTCAGTCAGTATCGCGGCTGAAGTTGACGGTGAACTCTTCTGCGGGGTAATTTATCAGCCGATGCTCGACGAACTCTTCGTCGCCGAAAAAGGCAAAGGCGCCCGGCTCAACGGCACAAAACTGCATGTCTCGAAGACTACGGCACTCACCGATAGTTTCCTCGTCACAGGATTCCCGTATATCGTCGCCGAAAATCCCTCCAATTGTATCGATCATTTTAGTCGATTTTTACAATTGGGAATTCCTATCCGACGCCTCGGCTCGGCCGCGCTTGACCTGGCTTATACGGCAGCCGGACGCTTTGATGCGTTCTGGGAAGTCTCCCTCAGCCCATGGGATGTCGCCGCCGGAGTCTTACTCGTCCGTGAAGCAGGAGGAAAGGTATGTGACTATTCCGGAAGGAGTTATGTAGTTGGTAATGGTTCGATTGTCGCATCAAACGGACTCTTTGAACACGAAATTCTGGAAGTACTCCGATGAAATTTGACGTGCATTATATGTCCGGTGCCGGTAATCTCTTCAGCGTTCTTGACGGGCGAAAACTCACCGTTTCGAATGAGGAATGGATGGGCTATGCGCCGATTCTCTGCGGTCAGGACGGCACCCATTTCCGCACCGAGGGACTCATTATTCTCAACGATGGCGCCGAAATACTCGACTTCGAAGCCGAATTTTTTAATCCGGACGGTTCACATGGCGCTATGTGCGGCAATGGCGGTCGCTGCGCTGTGCAATTTGCGAAGCAAATCCTCGGACTCAATCGCGTGAAAAACTTCTCGTTTACCATGGCAGGAGCACTCTATTTCGCTGAAATGCATGGAAATAATGTGCGCGTGCACTTTCCGCAACCGATGGAAATACAACGCGAACTCCGGCTTGAGAGCGGGGAAATGACCATTACGTGTGATTATGTCGATGTCGGCTCGCAGCATATCGTCGTCGATTATGCACAATTGTCTCCTGATGCTGATTCCTTTAAAATTTTTGATATTGAACGGTTTGCGCCGCCGTTGAGAAGTCATCCGAAGCTCGCTCCCCGTGGTGCGAATGTGAATGTCTATTCGCTGCAAAACGACAAATCTATTCACCTTCGTACGTTCGAACGTGGCGTCGAAGCTGAAACCGGGGCATGTGGAACCGGCGCTATTTCAACGGCACTATCGCTCATCCTAGCTGAAAAAGCCGTTTCGCCTGTCAAAATCATTCCCACAAGCGGCAAGCCAATCTTTGTCGGATGGAATGATACAACTCTTTGGCTGGAAGGTCCTGCAGAATTTATTTGCGAAGCAGAAATTACAATCTCTTAAATTCAACTGGTAATAATTGATAACTCTTTCTCATGTAAGTAACTAATGAATATTCTTTTGATAGGTTCCGGCGGGCGCGAACATGCCCTTGCCCTTGCTCTTTCCCGTTCTCCCGAAGCCGGCGCGCTTTACGCCGCTCCTGCTAATCCCGGTATTCTTACCCTCGCTCAGCACGCTGATATTGCTGTTTCGCAGCATGATTCCGTCGTGAAATTCTGCAAAACCCATCACATCGATCTCGTCGTCATTGGTCCCGAGCAGCCGCTCGAAGCAGGACTCAGCGATGACTTGCGCACGGAGGGAATTGTGGTATTCGGTCCGTCAAAGTGTGCCGCACAACTCGAAACATCCAAAGGGTTTGCCAAAGATTTTATGGCGAAATACGGTATTCCGACTGCTGCTTTTCGGCGCTTTTCATCTCAGCAACGAGATGAAGCGATTGCTTTTGTACATGAACTCAAATCCACGCCGATTGTTCTCAAAGCCGACGGACTCGCCGCCGGCAAAGGGGTGATTATCGCGCAGTCAATTCCGGAGGCAATCAGCGCGCTCGATGAAATTTTCGGCGGCGCATTCGGCGCAGCAGGGAATGAAGTCGTGATCGAAGAATTTCTCCATGGCGAGGAAGCATCGGTGTTTGCAATCTGTGATGGCGAACGCTTTATTACTCTCGCTCCTGCACAAGACCACAAGCGAGCTTTTGATAATGACGAAGGGAAAAATACCGGCGGCATGGGCGCTTTTGCTCCTGCGGCGATTGTGAGTGAGGATGTGCTTGCAAAAGTCGAACAACTCATTATCAAGCTAACACTTGCAGGGATGATGCAGGAAGGGAATCCCTTCTCGGGCTGTCTCTTCGTCGGGCTGATGATTGATAATGGTAATCCGAATGTCGTGGAATTTAATTGCCGCTTCGGTGATCCCGAGACGCAGGCAGTCCTCGCCGTAACGGAAGGCGATCTCGCGAATTTATTCCTGAGCAGCGCGCTCGGCAATTTACGTCCGGAAATAATTACGAACACACGTAATGGCTTTGCTTGTAATGTGGTTATCGCATCAGGCGGCTATCCTGATGCATTTACGAAAGGGTATGAAATTACCGGTATAGAGCAGGCAGAAGCCGAGGACAATGTCACGGTTTTCCACGCCGGTACTGCCTTGAATCTGAGCGGAACTCTCGTCTCAAGCGGTGGACGTGTGCTCGGTGTATGCGGTAGGGGAGAAACGCTTCGGGATGCAATTGACAACGCATATTCCGGCGCTTCGCATATTGAATTCACAGATAAATTTTATAGAAAAGATATTGGTAAAAAAGGACTTACAAAGGAGAATCTATGAAAATAGCAATCACCGGCGGCGCCGGGTTTATTGGTTCGCATGTGGCAGATGCCTACATCGCAGCCGGACACGACGTCGTAATCATCGATAATTTTTCGAGCGGGAATCGAGCGAATATTCATCCGCAGGCGCGGGTGGTGGAACTTGATATAACGTCACCTGCTATTGACGAACTCTTCCAAGTTGAGCAATTTGATGTGCTTAATCATCATGCAGCGCAGATTGATGTGCGTGTGTCGGTCAAGAGTCCGATGTTTGACGCAACGCAGAATATCATCGGCGGACTCAATTTGTACGAATCTGCTGTTCGGCATGGCGTGAAGAAAATCATTTTTGCCTCGAGCGGCGGCACCGTCTATGGCGATCAGGAACAGTTTCCGGCAGGCGAAGACCATCCGACGCGGCCATGTTCGCCGTATGGGATTGCTAAGCTGTCGAACGAACACTATTTATTCTATTATGCGAAGCAGTATGGAGTTAGCTATGTAGCTCTCCGCTACGGGAATGTCTATGGTCCCCGCCAGAATCCACATGGAGAAGCTGGAGTAGTTGCAATTTTTGTGAAAAAAATGTTGAATGGCGAGCAGCCGATTATCAATGGTGATGGTCTCAAAACGCGGGATTATGTATTTGTTGGTGATGTAGCCCGAGCTAACCTCTTAGCGCTCAATGACTCAGCGCAAGGAGCATATAATGTGGGCACTGCTCGTGAGACCGATGTAACGACAATTTTCCGACATTTACAGGCAATTATCAATCCTGACTGTCCGGAAATACACGGCGATGAAAAGCCGGGCGAGCAACTCCGAAGCGTGATTAGTTATGAAAGAATTATGCGCGAGCTTGGGTGGAGTCCGGAAGTGGAATTTATGCAAGGTCTTGAAAAAACTGTTGCTTATTTTAGAGGTTGAGAATGAAACCGTTCCAAAAAACTTGCTCTGTACTCCTACTTTACTGCTTACTATTCACGACTTCTACCTTCGCACAAGCCGATAAATCCTTCACTCCGCCAGCGACACTTCAGGAAGAACGGACTGTGCTTGAGAAGTGCAAGCAAGAGATTACGCAGGACCCATCGAACTACACATCACTCTGCCGCGCTGCGCTGTTTTCGGCGCGAATTGGTCGCCGACAAACGAATAAAGATATTAAAAGTCAATACTTTACAGAGGCTAGAAATTATGCAGAACGTGCGCTTAAGGTAAAATCTTCAGATGAATCCAATTATGTAATGTCAGTGGCTATCGGCAGCGTAGCCGAGGTAGCAAGCACGAAAGAAGCGCTTCTGCTCTCGAAAGATGTGAAAAAGTATGCTGAAGCTGCACTGAAATTCAATCCAAATCATGGCGGTGCTAATCATGTGCTCGGGATGTGGAATTTCAGAGTGGCGAATCTGAACTTTATTCAGCGCGCTGCTGCTAATGCGCTCTTTGGCGGCTTACCGGAAGGCGCAAGTAACGATAACGCCTTGAAATATTTACAGAAAGCCACGCAGGTACAGCCGGATTTTATTCTCTACTGGCTTGACTTGGCGCAATGCCAGAATGAAAATGATCAGGAATCGGCGGCTATTCAGTCGCTGAAAAAAGCTCTCTCCCTCAAAATTCAAACGCCGGATGACGCAGCGCATCTTGCCAAATGTAAAGAATTACTTCGCGATTGGGAGTAATCCTATCCGTTCACAATTAACAGTAGTAACATGAATCATATTCCTCCTCCGATAGCAACGATTATTCCCGAAACTTTCACCCTGCATGGCGATACACGTATCGATAATTATGCGTGGATCAAGGACAAAACCAATCCCGCGACCCATGACTATATTCGTCAAGAGAATGAATATGCAGAATCTGTGCTTAGCACTTCCAATGACTTGCGTGAATCACTTTATAACGAAATGCTCGCCCGAATTCAGGAAACAGACTCTTCTGTGCCGTTTCGGCGAGGTGAATATTGGTATTATACCCGTACCGAAGCCGGGAAACAATATCCTCTGTATTGCCGAAAATCCGCTACGCCTGATGCACCGGAAGAAATCTATTTAGATCAAAATACACTCGCCGAAGGTCACACGCAATTTGTCATCGGCGGGCAGTCGGTGAGCCCCGATAACCGCTTTTTCGCCTACACGGTCAATACCAATGGAGATGAAATTTATACCTTACATATCAAAGACTTGCTGTCAAATGATGTTCTCGAATCCTCCATCAGCGGCATCTCACCGAATCTCGTCTGGGCGAATGACAACCAAACACTCTTTTACTCCAAATTCAATTCTGCCAAGCGTCCGTATCAGATGTATCGGCATACGATAGGCGCGCCGGAGTCAAGCGACGCGCTTGTGCTGCAGGAGGATCGCGATTTCCTCTTTTTAGGAATGCGCCGGACCAAAAGCGGGAAGTATATTGTCGTGAGCGCAGGGAATTTTGACAGTAGTCAATCATGGTATTTCAGCGCAGATGAACCTACGGCAAGTCCTGTAGAAATAATGCCTTACATACAGGGAGTACAGCGCAGTCTCGATCATTCGGGAGAATATCTGTATTGTATTACCAATGAATTCGGCAGCAATAATGCCGTCTATAGAATACCGGAAGCTGAAGCGACAAGCGGCACATGGACCGAGATTGTGTCGCATCGTGCGAGTGTGAAGATCGAAAATTACAGTTTTTTTGAACGCCATTGCGCTCTGATCGAACGTCAAAATGGTCTCAAATATCTAGTATGTATGGACTTGCAAACACTCGAAAGTCATACCGTACCTATCAGCGAAGACGATTACACCCTTGACCTCGAGCAGCAAGTCTATGAAAGTTCAATCGTTCGATATGCGCTTGCTTCGCTGCTGAAGCCAACGGCGATCTATGATTACGATATGGTCGCCCGCACGCAGGAACTCAAGAAACAGTATGAAATTAGAGGAGATTTTGATGCCTCGAAGTATGTCGCCCGCCGCGTATTTGCTCCTTCCTTCGACGGCACGATGATACCAATATCGATTGTCTATAAAAAAGGACTTGAACTCAATGGTGCAAATCCTTTGTACTTATATGGGTATGGCGCGTATGGCATTACAAATGATCCGTCATTTTCGTCAATTCGGCTGAGTTTGGTTGATCGTGGGTTTGTTTTTGCAATTGCCCATATTCGCGGAAGCGGTTACCTCGGCAAGGAATGGCACAACCAAGCTAAGCTCATGAAAAAGAAAGTGGTTTTTGATGATTTTATCGCCTGTGCCGAGTATTTTATCGAGGAAAAATATACTTCTGCCGATAAGATTATCAGTTCGGGTGGCAGCGCCGGCGGCACACTCGTCTGCGCCGCGATGAACAAGCGACCCGATTTATTCCATATCGTTATTGCGCGTGTGCCGGCAGTGGACTCGCTGACGCGACTGCTCGATACGTCGGTGGCAGGTTCGATAGCGCACTTTGATGAGATTGGTAATCCGCAAATTGAGGAACAGTACCACTATATCAAGTCGTATTCACCGTATGAGAATGTGACGGCGCAGGACTATCCGCATATTTTCCTCACGTGCGGATTGAACGATCCACGGGTGCAGTACTGGCAGCCGGCGAAGCTTGCCGCGAAAATCAGGGCTTTAAATACAGGGCATAACACCTTGATATTTAAAACCAGTATGAACTCCGGTCACTTCGGTGCATCGGGTCGGTATGAACATTTACGTCAGACGGCCGACGAGTACGCCTTCATCCTTGCACATCTTAGCTGATTATTCCTATGAAACTCCTTCATCCCGGTTATCAAAAAATCTGGAAACGTACATTAACCAAATGGCAAATCAAGGCATTGCTCGCCGGATTTGCCTTTTTGATGGTGGTTGGAGTACTGCTCTATTCCCGAATTTTGGTTGGTGAGTTGAGTGAACGTGAACGTAAAACGGTGGAATTGTACGCTCAGATATACTCCCGTTTTCTTTCGAATCCAAATTCAGAACCGGATAACTTTCTATTTATAATTGACCAGCTCAACCAGACGATTTCCTTTCCGACCATACTCACCGATTCACGGGATTTGCCGGATGTGCCGTATAAGGATTTCTCGCAGAACACCGGGCTCGACACCACGCTCTCGCAGCAGAAGCAGAAGGAGTTTATGGTGCGGCTCGTCAAGGAAATGGGGGAGAATTACCCGCCGATTGAGATTAAAAACGAAGAAAATGTGGTGATTCAGAAGATTTATTATTCAAATTCCACACTTTTAAGGCGCATACAACTCCTTCCATTAATTGAAATTATCATCGTTGGTGCTTTTGTGTTTATTGGCTATATCGGGTTTAGCTATGTCCGGCGCACCGAGGAGTCGAATGTATGGGTGGGCATGGCAAAGGAAGCAGCGCATCAGCTCGGAACGCCGCTTTCGAGTTTGCTGGCTTGGATAGAAATTCTCAAGATGAATCTCGACGAACCCAAAGCGGTACATGAGACTATTACGGAGATGGAGCACGATGTGGCGCGGCTCAATATCATCGCGCATCGCTTCTCGACGATCGGTTCTCTGCCGAAGAAAAAAGTCGAAAATCTCGGGCAAATCGTTGAGAAAGTATGCGCATACTACGAACGCCGAGTACCACACATAGGCAAAAAAATCGAAATCAACCGTCAGATTGACGAGTCGATATCCGCTGTCATCAATGCCGATCTCTTCGAATGGGTAATTGAAAATCTCCTCAAAAATGGTGTCGAAGCCATTGAATCACAAAACGGTTCGGTGAATGTCAAGCTCTTCTGGAATGCCAAAGGCAAGATCACGCTCACTGTCCGCGACACCGGCAAAGGGATGACCTCTCAAGTGCGCCGGCAGGTATTTTTGCCCGGCTACACCACCAAAAAGCGCGGCTGGGGTCTCGGTCTCTCGCTTTCAAAACGTATCGTAGAGAAATATCACGGCGGGAAGATATACGTAAAAACATCAGCCGTCGGCAAGGGAACGACGTTTGCGGTGGAGTTGCCGCCGGTGGAGAAGGGGTGAGGTATGTAAACGGGAACTATTTATATTATTAATTTTGAATATAACTTCTTTATTAACTTACTGGTAACGTTTAACTGATCTTGTCGAAATGTTCAATTACTTGGCATTTTTCACCTCGATATTTTGTTCACAATTGATATAAATCGACTATAAAAACTATGGACTTACAGATAAAATACATCGAAAAGCTCAAAAGCGAACAGATTCTCGTTGACGTTTACACCGATAAATATGACGAGTCATTTTGTGGGTACATCGTGGAATATACGACCGATTTCATCGTACTTGAAAAATATGGAGATGATTGCAATTATGACGGGGTGTCAATTCTTTTGATACGCAATATCTCGAGGATAAGATGGGGAGGAAATGAATTAGAGAGCAGTGCCTATTTGATTGACGCATCAAAAAGACATAATGGCTCGTTTAATATAGACTTATCGTCAATGCATGCAGTACTTCAAAGTGTAGAAAAGCTTTATAATCACCTCTCTGTTTATATTCAAGACATTGATTCTAGCTTTTGCATTATCGGGCAAATTCATGAAATGGATGATACATCAGTAGTTCTAAAAGAATATGGAACTAAATCTTCTCTCGACAGAAAGTACATCCTCCTTTTGCTCGAAGATATCACAAGAATCGACGCTAACTCGCAATATGAAAAGAGCTTGATGAGGTTGTATAAGGTGTGAAACAAGTCGATTGTCATCTCATTTCTACCATTTTTCAAAACACAATTCAATGAAAATACCTACCTTACACGGTCACATTGACCGAAGAATGTTGATTAACTTTACTGCTGACCCTACTATAGTTCAGCAGATAATTCCACCTCCTTTCAGACCGAAAATATACGAAGGCAAAGCAATCGTAGGAATTTGTTTGATACGACTTAAGAATGTGAAACCAAAAGGACTTCCTGACTTCATAGGGGGCTCATCCGAAAATGGTGCTCATCGAATTGCCGTGGAGTGGGACGAGAATGGTACTGTCAAGGAAGGTGTGTTTATTCCGCGTCGAGATACTTCATTGCGCCTCAATACAATAGTCGGCGGACGACTTTTTCCGGGAAAACATCATCTGGCAGAGTTCAATGTGATGGAAATGAACGGAAATTATCATATCGACTTTCTAAGTGCTGACAATACAAGAATTTCCATCGATGCTAAAGAAGTCACACAATTCAATCCAACGTCAATTTTCAAAACACTCGAAAACGTATCTGAATTCTTTGAAAAAGGTGCAGTCGGATATTCACCAAATAAAGACAGATTTGACGGACTCGAACTTCGCGCCTACAACTGGAAAGTAAGACCACTCGAAGTATCAAATGTACAATCAAGTTTCTTTGAAAATGAGGTCATGTTTCCTAAAGGTTCGATACAATTTGACAATGCTCTCCTCATGACAAATATTGAACATGAATGGAAGAGCGTGCAAGATAAGTAAGATACACGTAGTGCTAAAACGTATAAATATAGGCAGACAGTTAATTGGACGACCATAACAGTCATGTTTTCGAAAGATGTGCGGCGGCTACAAGATATATTATTGACATGTAGTTATGTTTCAATACCAAGAATTTTCCGACGAATTATTCTTTATCTATGAAAAGTAGCAGTATATATTGGATAGTGTCCTTTATGATATGTCTTACTTGTCTGGGATGTGAGACTAAATCTACTATTAAAGAATATGAGGTATGCGATAAACTTGCACTATTTCCTGAAAACTATACAGCAATATGCAAGTGCGTTAAGCGAAATAAACTAACTTTCCCAATGAAGGAAGTACGTACTGCTAAGATATTTAAGAATCTGAATAAAGGGGAAAACGGACTTTTTTTTAAAGGAAAATGCTTCCAAGCTGATTCAAAGTTCTTAGATTCTTTTAGGTCTTTTACGGCAGATACTAGCAATTTTGAGTGGGGAGAGCTCGGCACAATTTATACAGACTTTCTCATTGAATTTTATGATTCAAATTATGTGCTAATAAATAAAGCAAGAGTTAGTTATGATGGAATGGTGCTCATCTCACCAGAGCTGGGAACGACAAAATGGGGATTGCTTTCCATGAAAGGGGATGATAAAATACGAGAAATAATGAATAGATATTTTTCAGATTAAATTGAATGAATCAATGCCATACGTTGGGTGAATGGGACGCAGCATCAAAATTATTACCATTTCACATGACATACTGAGTTGAAAATCCTAACTATAATACACATCATTCCTGAAATATATCTCGTTGTACATATTATACCCAACAACAAAAAAAGTCCTAACTATCAATCATAGTTAGGACTTTTCTCTGTGCGTCGGGTGGGACTTGAACCCACACGGATGTAACTCCCCAGGATTTTAAGTCCTGTGCGTCTGCCATTTCGCCACCAACGCATGTTTTTGGGTGCGCAAAAATACGGATTATTTGTCGCCCGCAAAAACGATTTTTTCGTCAATTGTCAATTGATTCCGCAAAATGTCCTCCATCGTTTCCCGCTTGCGGATTAAATGGTCCTGGCCGTTCACGATCAGCACTTCGGCAGGACGGAACCGCGAGTTGTAATTCGAGCTCATCGTAAAGCCATACGCGCCGGCATTTAGAAAACAGAGCGTATCTTCCTCACGCACTTCCGGCAAACGGCGATCCCAGGCAAAGGTATCGGTCTCGCAAATATAGCCAACCACACTATAGACCCTTGGAGTGCCGCTCGGATTCGAAATGTTGATAATACGATGGTATGCATCATAAAACATGGGACGTATGAGATGATTCTGACCCGAATCAACCCCTGCAAACACGGTCGAAACCGTCTGCTTGATGACATTCGTTTTCACGAGAAAATAACCGGATTCGCTCACTAAATACTTGCCCGGCTCGAACCATATTTCGAGTTCGCGGCCGTAGTCCGCGCAGAACTCCCGAAAACTCTCCGTCAGCTTCCGTCCCAAGTCCGGAATATCGGTCACCACATCATCATCCTTATACGGCACCTTGAAGCCACTGCCAAAGTCGATAAATTGTAAGTCCGGGAAGTTTTTGGCTGCGTCAAAAATAATCTCAGCGCCTTGTAAAAACACACCGGCATCCAAGATGTCCGAACCGCTATGCATGTGCAAGCCGTTGATTTTCATAGAGTACGTCTTGACAATTCTAAGCAGATGGCGGAGCTGATAGACCGATATCCCAAATTTCGAATCGATGTGTCCTGTCTGTAAATGATAATTCCCGCCGGCTAAAATATGCGGATTGATGCGCACACAGCACGGGTAGCTGCCGCTGTACGTATTGCCGAATTTCTCAAGCACGGAGAGATTATCGATGTTTATCACCACGCCCAACGCCACTGCCTGCTGTATCTCCTCAAATGACACACAGTTCGGCGTGAAAATAATATCCTGCGGCGCAAAACCGGCTCGCAAGCCGAGCTCGACTTCTTGAATCGAGACGGTGTCAAGCCCCGAACCCCATGCGCGGAACATCGAGAGTATCGCCAGATTATTCAATGCTTTACACGCATACTTGACCTTCATTTTCAGACCTGAAAATGCATTCGTGAGATTATCATATTGACGCTTCATCGTGTCGGCATCATAGATATAGAGCGGCAGGCCGTATCTCTCGGCAAGGTCAGCGATCGGGATATGTTGAAGCGTGTAGGTATTGTCGTGTAATTCCAGCATTTTTTCCTCGTATGGGGATGTATATGAATTATAGTAACTTATTGTATCGTAATTATCCGTAGGGGCGAATTGCATTCGCCCGGGTCGTGCTTGGATGTGGGCGAATTCGATTCGCCCCTACATTCAGATATATCTGCACAATCAAAGATCAGTTTTGCCGCTCGTCAATTCCTCATTCATCGTGTTCCACACGGTTTGCATGAGTTCTTTTTCCTGTGTTCGGCTGAGTTCGCTGCCTGCGCGAAGCGGACTTTTAATCACTAATTGTACTTCGCCGGCATTGAATTTCAGCGTTTTTTTCGGGAGAATCGAATGTGTTCCTTTGAGAATAATCGGCACAATCGGCTTGTTACTCCGGGCGGCAAGATAAAACGCACCGCGCTTAAATGCTTGTAAGTTACCATCTTTCGAGCGCGTACCTTCAGCGAATATAATCACACTTTCGCCATGGGTAATTGCCTCGATTGCGGTGTTGATACTTTCCATTGCATTCGAAACACTCTCGCGCTGCACGGCGATAAAGGGTGACATTCGAATATTCCAACCAAAGAATGGAATCTTCTCTAATTCTTTTTTATACATAATCCTTATGTTGTCATCAAGCGAGGCAAGCAGCACCGGAATGTCGAATAAACTCGCGTGATTCACCACATAGACCCGGGATTCGCCCATTGGCAGAAGTTCCGTGCCTGACACGCGCACCGTCACACCGCAGATCGACAGCAAGCGCCGCGACCATGCTCTCGAATACTCAAAATAAATACTCCGATCGCGCTTGCCAAGCATTTTGGCAATGACTACCAGCGAATAATAGACTGTGAGTAATACTACTGCAAGTGCTTGTATTATAAACCGAATAAATGCCATGTAGGATGAAATTGTTGCGTTGATTTCTTGTGCAATATAAGGAAATTTGGGTTGTGTTCGGCAAAATCTCCCTAAAGACCTTCTCGGCCAGACAGTAATCTATATAACGCACGTTATCATTAACAATCACACATTCTCTTTCCGTTTATTCCATTTATGCCACGTTTTTAATAGCTGCTATCCTAATAAAAGTAATAGACAAACGCATTGAGAAAACATCCTTGTACAATTGATGAACGCATCGGCTAACGTTATTACAGTAGCCCGGATGTTGGTAATTCTTTTGTTAGACAATACTTCCGTGCTGCCAGCGAGTGAAATGAGAAGGATTAATGGGGTAGGAAAAGAGTAGTAGTGCTTGTGTAATATATTTATAAATATAGAGATATGTGAATTATGAGTGGAGAGCTCATACTGTTTGCTCGATAGGATTTCCACATCAAAATTATTATCCTCCGTAATCTATTCCTATCTCCCTAAAGGGCGAAATAGTAATGGATAAACACCTCCAAAAAACTTAGAAGCTCCATTGGAGCGATAGTATTGATGCTTATAGGGTTGTTTATGTCGCTCCGATGGAGCTTTGGTTCGTTGAGCCGGTCATTAGCTATTACTATTTCGCTCCTACCGGAGCTGTTGATAAGGACTAGCAAGTTTGAAGCGGAACCCTACTTTATTGAACCTTTACCCATTCACGTTTATCGATTGCAGAAGTGTCAATTTCGTGAACATACCGTACATAAGGAGTAACGTATGATACCTTTCGAAAACGGTAATCGATATCTCCGTTGTCCCAAGCACCTTGATCATAATTTTGCCTGATTATTTTTATGCTTTCATTTGACCTATGAACATACAATACTGATTCTTGAAAACCACCAACTGAACCAATTATTATGAACATTGAAAAGCAATATATAAATAACCCAACACTTAAATTGAAGAATATAAGCAGCAAAATCCTGAAAGCTGCGTCGCGCTTATTTCCTTCATAAATAAACAAATTACCCATAACCAATATGCCAACAGCTATCACACTCCACAGCGTATAACAAACAACATCACTAAGCTGTGTATCGGCAATTTCAAACGGACTCATCTTCCACATTACCACGATACAAGGCACAGCGAGAAGGATAATCTTGAGATACTTCCGAATGATTTGTAAATGCATGCGTTTAGTACTTAATCCTTCTTCACCACATACTTTATCCAGTCATAGATATTGACGGTGTAGAGCCGGCTCATACCATTGTCATATCGTGTAATTTCCTCCATAAACCTTTGCGTGGTGAAGGGTTTTTTGCCGGGTGTCTGCACACCGCTGCGTTTGCTGGTAAAGTAGAGTATTCCGGTGTGGATATCAACGTACGGGCAGTAGTCCATCTGTGCAGAATTGACATCCGTACCAAGGATGAAGGGCGCTGTCCAAAAGCCGTCGCCTTTGTTGAAACTAATACAGAGGTCTCCGCTGCCGTGCCCACCCGGGCGATTGTAAGCAGTATAGACCATGAAGCTCTCGTCCGGTGAGATGAAGGCGTTGAATTCATAACCCTCGGTGTTGACAGAATCGGTAACAGGTTTGGGTGTCTGATACTTACCATTGATAAACGTACTCACGAAAATATCATCTTTCCCTTTTGTTCCCGGAGCATCGCTTGTAAAATACAAGGTATTCGTACGCGTGAGCGATGGATAAAATTCATTCCCTTTGGTATTCACCGGAGCCCCGAGATTGATGGGTAATGACCAATTATCAAACGCCACTTTGCGTTCAATATACCAGATATCATAGTCCTTGGGAGCAGTGGACACAGACTCGTCAAGCGGCCGATTGGACACAAAATACAATCGAAGACCATCGGGCGAGTAGAAGGGTTCTAAGTCAAGATACTTCCCCGAAAATCCCGCAATCGTCGGCTCAGACCATTTGCCGTTTATCAGATTAATTCTCATGATTGCCGAGAGTTCACCCTGCAGACTCTGTACCGTAAAATGGATTTCGTCCCGATTAGGAGAAATCGCTACATCGCGAACATTGGAGAATTGACCGAAAATTTCAGGGAGAAATGGCTCTACGACGGGGCGATTCTGACCAAACGCCGACTGAACGCATAGAAGAATGCTAACGAATAGAAAAATATATAACTTATTCATGCTGGTGCTGGAATAAATGTAAAAAACGGATGCGTGGTCATCCGATACGATTTGTGAATAGGGGGAAAGAGTAGCCAATTATGCCATAGATTCGAAGATTGTTATTGAATATTGCTTACTTCTCGATGAGGTGTGCTGTCGTCAAAATTTTTGGAGTCCCGGGTATTTTTTTGAACGGCAATTGCTCCAAAAAGCGCAAGTAAGAACGAAAACGCATAGAATCCTTTTTCGCTTGGGAGGATTTCAGAATTCCAGAGTCCGACAGTGAGGAGGACAATCGACAAAATCGTCGAGAACCAACTGATACCGTAATAAATATCCGTCACCGGAATGCCTTCGAGGCGGTCGCGAACGCTTTTTTGCACCGAGACGACGGCAAAGAGACCGTACATCATGATGGTGAAATAGTAGCCCTTTTCACTGAGCACTAATTGAGCACCCCAAATTCCTGCGAGGTAACCGATCATTCCTGAGCCGAGGGCAATCCATGAAGCAGCGACAAAAGCGCCGGAGGGTTTTTGTATCATACAATTTTACGAGAAATATATATAAAAAGACGGTAGCAGGAGATGCTACCACGTACTGTTTGGAAAATTCGACGGCAATAATACGTAATTTTTACCGCGTAACCAACAGTCGATAATCAGTTAGGCAGATTTTAACGTGTGAGCTTGGACCGAGTGAAGTATCCAACAACGCCCGGACGGCAATGGGTGACCGCAGGCGTTTGGTGGGAGGAAGATGAAGGGGAACCAAAAAACACCTATTTTTGCAGAAAATTACTTGTCGCTCTTTTCCTTTGGTGAATATGCACTTGCGCCTTCGTTACGTTCTTTTGGAAGTTGTTACTGTTCTTATATGTATAGCGGGTCTCTATCAAAGTAGTGAAAAAGCGGGCTTGCCTCTCACCCTCGGCGACAAATTACAGGTACTCACGGCAGACTCAATGGTGCAAGATGCAATTCGCACCGGCGATACGCTCAAGTCTATTGCTACCATACCGATACAGACTACAGATGAGATAGAATTTCTACTTGACGGCGCAGCTATCGGCGATACCGTACAGCTCAAGATGATGGGGAGCATCTCACCCGAACCATTCATTACTCCGATAGTCATCCGTCGATATTATCCGCTCTCGTTTATCGTAATACTTCTCATTTCTGCCGGAATATTTTTTGGAATTGCCGTCTATGTTCGCCTGCGGAAACCCGAAGGTGTCGATGTGCAAGTCCTGCATTCGCTATGTCTTAGCATGGCAATTCTCTTCATGACGACCTCCGGACGCTACACCGTGCGACTCGGCATCGGCTATCTTGCGGCGGCGTTCTTCTTTGCTGCTTATGCATTTGCACCGGTCTTTCTTTTTCTTTTTAGCAGAATTTTTCCTCGGGACAGACGAGCGGATACTCCACTGCTGTTTCAGCGGGGTTTCCAATTTGCCGGACTCCTTACTGTAGCATTACTCCTGTCATTTTTCATTGCTTGCTGGAGCGATTCTTTGTCTGCATTTCGATTCCATTTTGTCATCTTTCGGGGCGTACAGGTATGGTTCGTTGCGTGCGTCGTGGCGACGATTATCAGTTTTGGCGCCGGCTACCGCGCAGCCAATGAAGAAGCCGAACGTCGTAAAATCCTCTGGATAGCGCTTGGTGTGTGCATCAGCGCTCTGGGTT
>Ga0075156_10000658_pt1 | contig 18072 bp, 17 predicted proteins | sample JI81AbrownDNA_FD_70966 | JGI IMG/M metagenome (GOLD analysis project Ga0075156, IMG submission 70966) | Wastewater effluent complex algal communities from Wisconsin, to seasonally profile nutrient transformation and Carbon sequestration -... | ecosystem: Engineered > WWTP > Effluent > Algae...
CGCCGGCAAACCGGCGACGACTTTCGTCCGCGACGATAACGCTGCGGCACCGAGCCCCAGTTCCGCCGCAGGCCCAGGCAAACCAGCGAGAAACAACGCCTGCGTTTCGTCCGCGGTCAACCCGGTGAGCTGCGTGCTCCAACCCTCGCGCAAGCGATAACCGCCGTTGCGCCCGCGCTCGCCCCACACCGGTACGCCCGCGGCGGAGAGTCGATCGATATCGCGCAGGATCGTGCGCTCGGAGACTTCCAAGGCCTGCGCGAGCGCGACCGAGGTCATGCCGTTGCGCGCCTGCAGCATCATCAGAATCGACAGCAGGCGGCTCGAATTCACGGGTTTCGCTCATACACGACATCGCATGTCGTGTTTCGATCGGCACCGTAGTGCGGCGGACGCAGTGCGTCAAGCCGAGCTGCGCTTACGCGCTGCGCGGCGGCCCGATGCGCGTCCAATCCATGAACCAGTTGTAGTCCCAAGTCTTGCCCGCATCGCGCGACACCGATTGATGCCAGCGGCAACGGCCTTCGGCGATGCGATCCCATACACCGCGCACTAAGATCGGTTTGCCGTCGTCGGTGTCTTCGGCGATGAACACGCCCACACCGTCGACGAAGTGCCCGGTTAGCCCCGGCGGCGTCAGCGCACCGCTACGCGCGTTGACCCAAAAATCGTTCCACAAGGCTTTATCGACATCGAGCAAGCGCAACCCCATGCCGGCGAAGTTCCGCGCGGGGATGCGCAGTTCCTCGACGCTGCCGACGCCGCCGAGAATCGTCCAGCACGTTGCTTCGCCCTCGAACTCGTCCCATTCCGCATCCTTCGCCGACTTCAGCCGACGGTGCGCGATCCGCCACTCGCCGTGCAGAAAATCGAAATCGCCCGGCTTGCCCGGCGGCGGCACCGCGGGCACGGTCGGTACGCTCGGATTCCAGCGATCACCACCGCCGGCATTCGCTGCGCCACTCGTCGCGCCGCCCGTTGTGCCCGGGCCGCTGCTCGCGCCGCTACCGGTGCTGGCGCTCGCCACGGCGATACCGCCGGCTGCGATGCCCGCCATCGCGACGATGCCGGACGCCATCCACTGACGGCGGGTAAGATCGATCGACATCGACGACATGGCGCGGCTCCGAAACGAAAGGGTAAGCGGCACCTTACGGCGTGAAACACGACATCGGGTGTCGTGATTTCGAGAATCGTCAGAAATACGCGAACTGCGCCAGACCTCGGACCGCTAGATCGAAGCGAGCGGCCCGGCGATTGCGGTATGCAGTGCGTCGGGCCGAAAGTGCGTGCGGAGCGCGCGATTGAGCCGAGCGGTATCGATATCGCCCAGCAGGCGCGGAAACGCCAATGGGTAATCCGCGCCCCAGCCACGCTCCGCGCCGTAGAGCATCGCTTCGCTTAAACCAGCGAGCGTCGCCAGCTCGATTCGGAAGCCCCCGATCGCCTGCCTGCGCTTGATCTCGAGCGTATGCGCATCGACGCCTTCTTCGACGAAGCGTTCGATCTCGGCGCGCGTCGCCGCGAGGCCGGCTTCCAAACGCTCCGGGCTCAGCGACACGCCGACCGACCAATGCGCATCGAATTCGCGAAGCGGCGGCGTCACAGTGGAATGGATCGCGTAGGTCAAACCGCGCTCTTCGCGCACCGCCGCGACCAATCGAGACCCGAAGCCGACGCCGAGGATGCGGTTGGCCAACCACAGCGGCAAAACGTCCGGGTCTCCGCAGCGAAGCGCTAATCCGTGGCCAAGCGCAACTTCGACCGTTTCGCTTCCGGGCGCATCGAGTCGAATCGTCGTGGATTCGGTAGCGGTCGCGCGCAGCGATGCCGACGCCCGCATCGACGATAGCGGCGTTGGCGATACAGTTGGCGATACGGTTGGCGATACAGTTGGCGACACAGTTCGCGATACAGCCGGCGTCGGCCACGCCGCCAGCGAGCGATCGAACGCCGTCGCGGCCTCGAACGGATCGATATCGCCGACGACGACGATGCGAAGATCGTTCGGCTCGAAACGCTCGCGGTGATAGCGTCGCACATCGTCGTGCGTTGTCGCTTCGAGCGCGGCGATGGTTTCGGCGCTCTCGGCGCGATACCACGGATGCGCGGGCGGATGGATCGCGCGCGACAGCGCGCCCGACGCCATCTCCGCGGGATCCGCTGCGCAGGATTGCGACTCGGCGATCGCGCGCGCGCGCTCGATCTCGAATTCCTCCGGGTCGATCCTCGGCTCGCGCAGGCACTCGATCAACGACTCGGCGACCAACGCGAGATCTTCGCTGCAGGCGCGCGCGAAAAACGAGACGCGGTCCGCTGCGGACTCTATCCACAGATTCGCGCCGCGGCGTTCTAAACGATTCGCCCATTCTGAGCGGGTATAGCGACGCGAGCCCTGCGCCGCCACGGCGGCGGTCAAAGCGAGCAGCGAGGTCTCGCCGCGATCGAACGCCATTGCGATACGGAACGATCCGGCCACCGCGAAGATGCCCGGGGTGGCGGTGCGAAGTGCGGACAGACGACCGCGCGACAGCGCGATGTCGAGCGGCGCTTCGAACGACGAAGTTTGCGGTACGCTCACCATGGGCATTATGCCGCGGATGCGCGCAGCGAAAGGGGCTCCGCATCGCGCGCGTCGCCGCCGACAAGATGCCCGACGGTCAAACGCTCGTCGCGCAGATAGTGACGCGCGACCCGTCGGACATCATCGACGCTCACGGCGGCGATGCGTTCGGCCGCGGCCGGATACGCTGTCCAATCGCCCGCCGCGATGGCTTCGTTCAATTGCAACGCAATGGCGACCGGACCGTCGCGCGAGGTCAGCGTCTGGCCGCGAATTCGACCTTTCGCCAAATCGAGTTCGTCTTGCGACACGCCGTGGCGGCGGATGTCGTCGATCGCATCGCGCAATGCGCGTTCGGCGGCATCGTTCGCGCCGCAATCGCCAAGAAACGCCTGCGCTTGGAATAGGCCGGGCCGCGCAAGGCGCGAAACGCTGCACCACACGCTGCTCGCCAAGCCGGTGGCGACCAGCGACGCATCCGCGCGCGTGCATGCGCCGCCGGCCAGGATTCGTCCCAACACGTCCAGCGCATCCGCATCCGGGTGCGTGCCCTCGGGGCTTTTGTAAGCCAACATCAACCAGCCCGGCTGTCCCGACTGCGTCGTCGTGACGCGGCGTTCTTCGCGTTGTTCCGGTTCTTCATCGCAGCGCGCTTCGTAGATACGACGGCCGGCCGAAATCGGCGCGAAGTATTTCTGCGCGAGTTCCAAGGCTTGCGCGCGTTGCAGATCGCCGATCACGGTCAACGTCGCGTTATCGGGCCAATAGTGCGCATCGTAATGTTCGAGCAAACGTTCGCACGTCAATCCGGCGATATCGTCGCGCGTGCCGATCACCGGCTCGCCGTAGGGATGCTGCGAAAACGCGGCGGCCCACACCGCTTGATTCAAGCGTTCGAGCGGGTCGCCGGCATACAGATCGTGTTCATTGAGCACCACGCTCCGCTCCGACTCCAACTCGTCCGGATCGATGCGAAGATGTCGCATTCGATCGGCCTCTATCTCGGCGGCAATGGCCGCATGGTCGTTCGGCACCAAATCGAAATAGTTCGTCCGATCCAACCACGTCGTGGCATTCGCGATCCCACCGACCGGATGCAAGAGATCGTGAATCGATGTGCCGTCGGGTTTGTTGAAGCGTTCGGTGCCTTTGAACATCAAGTGTTCGAGCATATGACTGCCGCCTTTGATACCGTGCGTCTCGTGACGACTGCCGACGCGATACGTCAGCATCGTCAGCGCGACCGGCGCCGCACGCCAGGGCAGGAACAGCACGCGAAGATCGTTGGCGAGCAGTCGATACTCTTCGATGCCCCCGACGCTGCGCACATGATGCGCATCGGCGAGCGCAGCGGCCTCGATCGCCTCGGTATCAGAATTTCGGTTTGAGCATCGATCATCCGGGAATAACGCGCGCATCAAGACCTCGAGCTCGCTTCGGCAGACACGAGCCTTGCGTCGATCAGATCGCGCGCGGCGAACGCTCTGCGCAGGAAATACAGCGCCATCGCCCCTTGCGCGACACCGGCGATGACCATCGTCGTCCACAGCCCGCTCGGCGCGAAACCCGGCAACAGCGACAGTACGAACGCAGGCGCGACGACCGCAACGGCATAGACGATTTGCGTGATCAAGCTGGCGCGCGTATTGCCCATGCCGGAGAGCACCGCGAACGCGACATAGGCGATGGCCGACGGAATCAAAGTGAGCGCACCGATGCGCAAAAACGTTACGCCCGCAGCGATGACCGCCGGGTCGTCGGAGAAACGCGCGCAGATCCACGGCGCGGACACTTCGATCGCGAATAGCAGCAACGGTGCGACGACCGCGGCGAACATCATGCCCGTCCGCAAGGTCGCGCGCACGCGTTCGTGCAAACCGGCGCCATAGCATTGCCCAACGATCACGCAGAGCGCGCTGCTGAGCGCCATCAACGGCATGAGCATCGCTTGAAAGACGCGATGGCCGACACCGAACGCCGCTTGTTCGGTCGGGCCGAACGGACGCAACAGCATCGCGATCGTCAGCAGATAACCGGCGACCAAAGCGCTTTCCAAGCCCATCGGCAAGCCGAGTTTGAGCGCGCTCCACAACTCTTTCGGCCGCTTCGTCCACAGCGACGGCCGCATGCTCAGGTAAGCGGAAGCGCGCGCGAAATACATCAGTACGGCCAACATCGTCAGCCCACAGGCGATGAACGCGGCCAGTCCCGCACCCGCAATGCCCATTCGCGGCAAGCCGAGCCAGCCGAAGATCAACAACGGCGCTAAGATCGTATTCAACACGACCGTCGCCGTTTGCGCGATCGTACCCGCACGAATATTGCCGGTGAATTCCAACGACATCGCCATCACATACAACGGCAACTGCACCACGATCGAAGGGACGAACCATCGGAAGTACGTCGCGATCAGCGCCGCCGTCTCGGGGTCGGGCGTCAGCAGACGGGCGAAGGCATCGCGATAGAACCAGGCGAACGCGCCGAATGCGGCGATGCCACATAACGCCGCGCCGAACGCCTCGTTGAAGATACGATTCGCGCGCTCGCGATCGCCCGCGCCGACCGCGTGCGAAATCAGAATTCCGGCGCCCACCGCGATCACCGGCATCAACGAGAGCAGCAGCATCACCGGAAAACCCGCGAGCGTGACCGCAGCCTGCGCTTTCGGCCCCAAGCGTCCCAACCAATACAAGTTCGCTAACGAGAACAGCGTGCCCATCAGCATGTTGAGCAACAACGCGCCCGACATCCTCAGCACATGCGTCTCGATCCGGCCTTGGGTGAGGTCTTTCATTCCGCGCCCCCGGCATCATCGCTGCGCGGTTCGCGTCGCGACAGACGACCGACGAAATCGGCCGGCCGCACCAACGACGCCACCGCCATGCGCGCACGTTCGGGGTCGGTCGTTTCTAAGCGATAACGCGTACACATCAGATGCAGAAAAATCACCAACTGCGCCATGCCCAAGTTGGCGCCGATGCATGCTTTCGGCGCCCAACCGAAGGGCACGTAGCCGCCGTGCGGACATTGTTCGCGACGGCCATCGACCAGCCAGCGATCGGGATCGAACGTGTCGGGGTCGGCCCAATCGCGGTCGTCGTGATGCAAGAGAAACGAGCTGAGGATGTAATTCTGATCTTTCTTCAAACAGCCGTCTTCGTAGGGAATATCGGTCCGAGCGCGACGGATCACGATCGGTGGCGAACTCCAAATGCGCAGAGTTTCTTTGACGAAGCGACCGGCGATCGGCGCATGACGCATCGGCGCTTCGCACAGGGTGTCGAGCGGAACAGCCGATAGCTCCGCCTCCAAGCGCGCGCGCCATGCGTGCTGCCGATGCAATTCGTACAACGCGCAGGCCGCGGCCGCGCCGGGCGAGCCGGTGATCGCCGTCAGCAGCGCCGTCACCGCGTCCACGCCGCGATCGATACCCAACGACGGCAGCAAATCGACGACCGCGTCGGCGAGATCTTTTCGTCGTGGTTTAGTCCCGCGTGCGCGACCGCGCAGTTCGCGTCGCAGAATCTGCCCCGCGATCACTTGCAGCAGAATCATCTTCGGTTTGTGCCAGCGGCCGATGCGCTCGGCGTCGATCTCGGCGAGAATCCACGCCACCGTGGACAGCACTTGATCGACGAGCCGCCGATGCGCGGCAGGCGTTATGCCGTCGATAATGACCGGCACCAGCGACTCGATCGTCGCGCGCTCGACCATCCACACCAGATCGCGTTCGGAACCCACCTCAGCGTCGAGCACGACGATCATGCGCTGCGCCAGCCGACGCAAGCCTTCGTCGCCGGAGATTTCCCGCAATCGGCCCAACCACGCCGAGCGTAGCCGACTCCAATCCACCGGCTCGCTACGTTCGCCACGGACGAGATCGGTGAAACCGTCCAGCATGGTCAGGTCGGCGAAATTCGCCGCTTCGAAACGCTGCGCGGTCTGCGCATCGAGCACGGCGAGAAAATCCTCCCTTTCCCAAAACATCCGCCCTTGCTCGTCGCGACGACGCCGGAGCGTCCGCATCGATTCGTTTTCGGTCACCGCCGGGTCCGACATCGATCAACTCCAGGAATATCGCTACGCCGCCGTCATGGCAGCCGAAACTATCGACGCACCGCAGACCGGAGGACGACAGTCGCCGTCCTCCGGTACTCACCACATCAGATGGTGTGGTAGTGCTGCCAGCGCCAGCCGACGCAGCCGCCGATGCCGCGAACGCCCAGAGCCGCCTTCATCGCGCAAATTGCCTTTTTCATGTTGCTCTCCTTGTTACATGGGATGGATAGGTACTGCTTACTGCGTTTGCGCCGGAACGATCGACGCGTCGTCGTCCGCGGTGCTCGGTTGCGATGGTCGGTGCGCGACCATCGCGAAGTCTGTCGCGATGCGCTTCAGCCGCGTGGTCGTAACGTCAAACGAAACGGCGGCGGCGCCATCGCCGCCGCGACGGTCGGTCGCGGATGGTGCGCGTAGATCGCTATCGCGTTCGACGCGAGGATCGTCGCGAGCATCTCGCTGATGAATCGGGTCGAAAGATCGGCTGCGATACAGCGATGCGGGCCATAGCCGAAAGGAATGAACGCCGGATTGCGCCATGCGTCTTCGTTCGACCAACGTTCGGGCCGGAATGCCGACGGCTCTCGCCAATAATCCGGATGCCGATGCACCATGTACGGACAAACGACCACTTCGTCGCTCGTTTCAATGCCGACGCCAGCGACGCGATGCGCTTTCGTCGGATGACGCCCCAGTTGCCACGCCACCGGCCACAGCCGCAACGCTTCCTGCACGATCCATTCCGGCGGCGCGACGCGTTCGGGATGCGTCGCCGTCAAATACAACGACCAGCCGAGCACGAAGCCCATCGATCCCGCGACGGCGAACAAAAACGACAGATAGATTTCGGCGAGTTCGTCGGTGCGCTGCCCAGGCTCGATCGATCGCGCGACGACATCGATCAGATCGCGCGGAGCCGCATGCGCTTCGGCGCTCGCTTGCCGCGCTTCGATCGCTTTCGACAAACGATACGTCGTTTCGAATTGCAGCAGCATGCGCCGCCACCGCGGCTGCCGCGCTCTGGCGCCCGCGAGCGCCGCGCGCTCGACGATGCGATCGAGCAATGCGCGTAATTTCGGGTCATCGTCGTCGGCCAATAGCAGCGGCGAGAGATAGCGATACACCAATTGATTTCCCGTATCGGGCCACTCGCTGGTCGCCGGCAGATGCGCGCGAACGTGAGCGATCAAATCGTCCTGCGTTCGGCGCTGCAGCCATTCGCGCACCAATGCGCGGGCCTCGCGTCGAACCCGCAACTGCGCTGCGCGCGGCCCGAAAGTGCCGTAACGCGTATGGAAAAAATCCGAATGCTCGTCGTAGCGCGCTTCCTCATTGCGCAACACGGCGCGCGCCTCGTCCGGGTTGCCCAGCATGTATTCGTTGCGTCCGGTCCGCACGATATCGCCGTCCGCAGGAAAGCGCTCGTCCAAAAACCGCAGTGGGTCTCGGGAAAAACGCGGGGCGATCGTGTCTTCGAGCATCTTCATTGCCTTCCTTGGTGTCGCGAACGCCCGGATTACCTGCGGCGATGGCGACGATGCTTGTATCGATGCGTTCACCATAACCAAGCCGCAACGCGCACGTTTTGCGTTTTCCGACAGTTCCGCTGACATGCGTCGTGCTTCACGCCTTTCTGCGCGAAGGTCGGGTTATTTTTGTCAGCGTTTCGCTACGACATGACGTTATCGAAAAGCGACATGGCAGAATCGTTAACACCCGGGAGACGAACCAGTGCAGAACACGATCGCTTTGCGGGTCCGGAGTGCCCGGCAATCCGCACGATTGACCCAAGCCGAACTCGCCGCCCGCTTGAACCTCAGCAGGAGCGCCGTCGCGCAATGGGAAAGCGCATCAGGCTCGGCACCGTCCACCACCAATCTCGCGAGCCTCGCGCTCGCGCTGGAGTGTTCGTTCGAATGGCTCGCGACCGGCAAAGGATCGCGAAACGTCGGCCGACTCGCCGCCGATCGATCGCCGCCGCGCGACGACGCGGGCGACGACCAGCCGTCGCAGACCGCCGTGGTCTACCGGCACTTCGCGCGCGACGATGAAGAGGAACAATTGATCGAAGCGTTTCGCGAACTCGACGCCTTCGATCGCGCCGCCGTCGTCGTTCTTACCGAAACCTTGTCCGCGCGGCCGTTGCGTTCGCGAAAGGATCGTCGCGCTTGAGGAGCGCTGTCGTCGGCGCGATCTATCGCAAGACGGCAGTCCAACGAAAAAGCAGCAGGCGGCGAGCGTGTTTTCCGCTGGCTGTCGCTCGGTGTTACGTGCGCATTCGCGACATCCTACTGCGGCCGATGGGATCGTCTTCCGCCGTTCCCCGATTTACATCGCGTCTGTCGGCGCTTCGGCGACGTTCTGCGTTCGCCCGGAAGTCGCCAAGCGCTTGATCGTCAATCCCTGCACAAGAATCGAGAACACGACGACCGCATAGGTCAGCGCGAGAATCAGGTCGCGGTTCGGCCCCGCCGGCAGAGACAACGCCAGCGCGACGGAGATGCCGCCGCGCAAACCGCCCCAGGTGAGAATTTTCCAACCGCTCGCCGGCAACTTGAACCAGCGCGGCATCGCCGCCACGGGCAATCCGACCGTCAAGAAGCGCGCGAACAGAACGATCGCGATGACGGCTACCGCAGCGAGCAAGCCGTTGCCGGGGAAGACGATGACGGCGAATTCCAATCCGATGAGAACGAACAGCACCGCATTGAGTATCTCGTCGAGCAGTTCCCAGAACAGATCCACATGCTTGCGGGTGGTATCCGACATCGCCAGCGCGCGGCCGTGATTACCGATCATCACGCCAACGACCACCATCGCCAATGGGCCGGACACGTGCAGGTAGCTGGCCAACTCGTAACCGCCCAACACCGCCGCCAGCGTCAACAACACTTCGACGATGTAGTTGTCCAGGCTGCGCAGCATGAAGAACAGCAGTAGACCGATCGCGCCGCCCAACAACAATCCGCCGCCGGCCTCGCGCGCCAGAAGCATCGCGCCCTCGGTCATGGTCGGAGCCTCGCCGCGAAGCGCGACCGTCAACAGCAACGAGAACAACACGACGCCGACGCCATCGTTGAACAGCGACTCGCCCGAGACGACCATGCCGACGTCATCGGACGTGCCCGCCGACTTGAGGATACCCATCACCGCCACCGGATCGGTCGGCGAGATCAGCGCACCGAAAATCAAGCAATAGATCAGAGGCAACTCGATCCCCATCCAGGGCAGCAACCACCACAGCGCGTAACCGACAACGATCGTGGACAACACCGTGCCGAATACCGCTAACACTGCGATTTGCCAGCGATAGGCCCGCAACTGACTGATATCGACGTGCAACGCCCCCGCGAACAGCAACATGGACAACATGCCCTGCATCAGCACTTCGGAAAAGTCGATCGACTTGATCAGAGCGGTTTCGTATCGGTGCAGAGCGCTGAATCCGAGCGCGTCCAAACCCGCAAGCCCGAGCGAAAGCAGCAGGGCGATCACCATCACGCCGATGGTCGTGGGCAGACCGACGAACTTCGCGTTCGCATAGGCCAGCAGAGCGGTGACGACTAGACAGACGACGGCGATTTCGAACATGACGATTCACTTCCGGAGATCGAGGCCTGAAAGCGAAAAGGCCATCGCCAAGAGAAAAGCGCCGCAGCGCACTGGGCAATGATGGTGCGATTTCTGGTGCCTGAGCAACTGAAATCCAAATGCTCTCTCACACCGGATCGTAGTCCGAAGTAATAAATTGGACAATTTGCATACTACCATTTCTGACAATGCCCTTAGTCTTCGACCAGCATTGATTTTTCCTCTACCGCACACGAGTTGCCACATTTCCAAAGGTCAGGGTTCGCGCTATTTTTTGGCGCTTCCGTTGACTAGCCACTGATGCTGACTATTCCACAGCGCGGGCGGATTGATGGATAGCGCGTGCAAGCGGACACCCTCCGAGAGCGTCTCGTCCAGGATCGCGGCCACGATGTCCGGCGCCAATAGGGTCAGGTTGATGTGCCGGGCGACGTAGCTGTGGTCCGTGCCTTCGCGGCGGGCGATCTCACTCATTGAAGCCGCCTCGCCCGCTTCCAACATCCGCAGCCAGCGGTGGCCGCGGGCCAGTGCCAACTGCAGCGCTGTGGCGCCTGTTCGAGTCCGCTTGCCGGACTCGAACTCGGTCCCGTGGATCGCCACGACCCGCCGTCCGCTGCGTCGCTTCAGAGTGATCGGGATGTTCAGCACCACACCCCCGTCGCTGGCGGCCACCTCGGCCACTGGCCCCGACACCTTCAACGTCGGGCCCTTCATGCCACCACCTCTTCGGCGGCCAAGCGGGCGTCTGCGGCGATTGCGCCGATCCCGCCGGGCCGGAGTCGCAATTCCAGGTTCGTCGGCGAGACGATGACCCGTTCGACCAGCAACCGGACCAGCCGCTGCTGCTCGGCCGGGAACAATTGGTCCCAAACCTGCTCGACCTGCGTCATCGCCACCGTGACCTGCGCCGCGTCCAAGGTCGGGTCGAGGGCGACGGCCTGCGGAATCATGGCCTCGACCATCTCCGGCGCCCGCAGCACGCGCCGCAGTTGCGCAACGACGGCCCCCTCCAACTCCCCGGCCGGCAGGCGAGGGAGGCCAGACGTGCCCGGCCCCTCGTGCGTGTCGCGCGTGCTGAGGTAGTAGCGATAGGTGCGGCCGTTGGCCTTGGTCGTGTGCCAAGGCGACAGGGCGCGGCCATCCGGACCGGTCAGCAGACCCTTGAGCAAGAACTCGACCTTGCCCCGGCGCGAGGCCCCCGCCCGGACTCGACCGTTGACCTCCAGCAGCGCATGCGTTTCGTCCCAGAGGGTGTGGTCAATGATCGGCGCATGGGTTTCCTTGAAGTACTGGTCGCGATGCTTCAGCTCACCAAGGTAGGTACGGCAGTGGAGAATCTTGTGGACCGAACTCTTGTCGTGGGGTTGTCCGGCCAGCACTTTGCCCGCCTTGGTCGTCCACGTCTTGTTGCACCATCCGTGTTCGCGAATCGCCTGCACGACCTTCAGGATCGAACCCAACTCGACGAAGCGCCGGAAGATCGTTCGGACCTGTTCGGCTTCCGCTTCGTTGATCGCCAGCCGGCGATCCTTGACGTCATAGCCGAGCGGCGGGATGCCGTGCATCCACAGCCCCTTCTTCTTGCTGGCGACGAACTTGTCGCGAATGCGCTCGGCGGTCAATTCGCGCTCGAACTGTGCGAACGTCAGCAGGATGTTCAGCAGCATCCGACCCATCGCATCGGTGGTGTTGATGTTCTGGGTGACCGACACGAAGGTCACGCCGTACTCTTCAAAGATCTTGATGAGTGCGGCAAAGTCAAACAATGAACGGGTGAGGCGGTCGAGCTTGTAGACCACCACAATATCGATCCGCCCTCCTCGGATATCCTCCATGAGGCGCTGCAGCGCAGGGCGGAGCATGGTGCCGCCCGAGAAGCCGCCATCGTCGTAGTCGTCGGCGACCGGAATCCAGCCCTCGGCACGGCGACTGGCGATGCAAGCCGCGCCAGCATCGCGCTGGGCGTCGATCGACGTGTATTCCATATCCAAGCCTTCTTCCGTTGACTTGCGGGTGTAGACCGCGCAACGGAGTCGTTTGGGTGCCTGCGTGTTCATCGACCACCCGCCTTGCGCAGACCGAAAAACGCCGGCCCGGACCATCGTGTGCCGGTGATCTCGCGGGCGATCATCGACAGGCTCGGATATCGCTTGCCCGCGTACTCGAATTCCTCGTCGGGCAACACCAGAACGTGATGCTCGACGCCGGCATAGAAGCGCACCAGCTCGGTTCCCGAGACCGGGATTGCGCCTACGCGGTGGCGGGTCAGCGTGCCGGTCGCGACCAGTTCGTCGATGCGTCGCCGGTTGTGTTCGAGCAGCGTGCGGTCGGTCTTCGCCAGTTCAATCTCTTGCCAGCGGTAGGCGATGCGTTTCTCGACGAAGCGCCGATTGGCGACGGGCGGATTGCTGCCGAATAGCCGGTGCCATTCCTTCGTGAGATCTGACCACGACCAGTCGGTCAGGCGCGCGATGCGCGTGGCCATCGATGCGGGCGATGCCGTAGGAGGGTGTTGTTGCCTCATGCCTGTGGACTCCGGTGAGCGGGGTTGGCATGTACGCGTGGTTCCCCGCCACAGCCAAGTCCAACCGGAGAGGAGGCCCTGACGGCGCCGTCGCGGGCGTCGTCGCCGCGCAGGCGGTACAGGCCCTGGGCCAGCAACGCGGCGGCCTCTGTTCGCCGCTGTGCCGGCGTCATGCGCGCTGGGTCGAAAGTTTGGATGGATGTCACGGTGGCCCTGCCTGATCGTCAAACCAGCAGGCAGTGTCCCAATGCGGTACTGTTGATGTATCGTAGCGTAGCGTAGTCTGCGCGACCCAAACGGTGTCGGCCGCCGAGCCATGACTGTTGAATCAGATGATCATTGTACTGCTGTTCCTGGTTGTCGCAATTCTGATTGCCCGCATCCGCCATCGCCGACCGCCTCCGCAGCGATCTGAAATTCGCCGGCATGCAAAAAGTGAAACGCAACCCGCATCGACAATCGCCAGCGGCATGCGTCATTACCGTGCCAAGCCCGTCGAAGTACGTGAAGGACTGTTCCGGATTGCGCTGGAATCACCCGACGCCAGTTGCCGCACGATCGCGGATCGGTTCAACCGCGATCACGTCGAACAGGGATGGTCGGTCGGCAAGACCTACGTTGCGGACTTCCTGCGCGAGTTCAAACAGTGGCGAGCCGCACCGAAACGGCACGAGCACTCAATCGATAACGCCTGCGCGGTGAATCGTGTCTGGGCGATCGATATGATTCAGCATCGCATCGAACCACAGACGCAGCAGCCATTGCTGGGCATCCTCGATCACGGCAGTCGACGAATGTTGACGCTTCACGCACTGCGTGATCGCTCTTCTATCATCATTCTTCGATTGCTGCTCGATGCCATCGAACACTACGGCAAGCCGAAAGCTGTTCGCACCGACAACGAAGCGATCTTCACATCCTGGATCTTCGCCTTCGCGTTGCAATGTTTGGGGATACGTCACCAGCGGACGCTGCCGCATTGTCCATGGCAGAACGGCAGGATCGAGCGGGTTTGGTCCACGTTCAAGTAGGTGCTGCGGATCTGCCAGATTCCGAACGACATCGAATTGCAGGCCACGTTGAACATGCTGCGCCATGCCTACAACCAGCAACGACCGCATCAGTCTCTGAACGGTTATACGCCCAATGAGGCGTGGCGAATTCTGATCGAGCGAAAGGGAAAACCGAGACCACGAAGTCAACAGCGACGGCGATAGCCGGCGGCGACAACCAGGCGGGCATGATCGGACAGACACTGTCCGCGATCACGCTCGGGCCCACGCCCGGAAATGGCGAAAAGATCGCCATCTCCGGGTTGGCTCGACGTCGGATCGACGGTCGATGGGTTGTCAAAGAGCAAATTTGCGGGGGTACAGCGGTCCTTTTTCTGCCTCCGCAACGTCGCGGGACGGCGTTGCGGACGCGGACAACACACCCGCCGACTTCCGACCTTGCGCATCTGTGGCGTGCCGCACAGCGTTCGGCACGGTCCCGCAGCCTCGATCGCGCCGGGTTGGCGCTCCAGCGCGAGGAGGCGCTGGAGGCGAAAAATGTATCTGTGGATACATGCGTACGCCGCTGCTCGTGCTTGAGGATAGGCATGTCTGCCGATCTGCTCGGCAGGCACCAGGGATGGCATCGGCGGGGTGCGGGAAGAGCGCGGCCTTGGGGAGCCGCTCTAAACAAGAGTCTTTGATCGGCGGTCGCCGCAACAACGGCGGCACGACGCCGAGGGGCCATCTTTTGCTGGCGTTTCGGCCGACCAGTGTTCGACGACAAAAAAATCAGGGGCAACTGCAGTTTCGTATTCATCGAAGTAAGAGAAGAGAGATGTCAAATGCATCATCAAAAACGACTTGTAAAAATAAAAGTCTCATTCGTGCTCATGCTTTTTGCCGTGTGCGCACTGTTCGCATCCACCGCAGCGCACGCTGTTGAGTACTACGTTTCGCCAGATAATGGTAACGATACCAACCCCGGAACGTTCGATAAACCGTGGCAAACGGCGCGCCGCGCTTTCAATCAGGCGCCTTCCAATCAGGCGCCGTTGAAACCTGGCGATATCGTCCATTTCCGGAATGGCAATTATGTCATCAAGGATTTCAATCATTATCTTGCGCCGTCGATATCGGGTACGCTCGGCGGAACGGCCGGGGCCCCGATCACCTTCAAATCATACGGTAGCGAGAAAGCCACCATCGTTTGGGATACTAGTAGCCTGCCTACGAGTGGGCGCTCAATCTTGACCATCAACAGGCCTTATATCGTCATCGACGGCCTGAATTTCCGGCAAACCGAAGCATCTCGCAGCCTGGTCGTCGTGAATCAGACCTATCGTACACCGCGAGATTTGTACCCTACCACCAGAGGGATCATCGTAACCGCGACGAACGCAACGATCAAGAATTGTTCTATCGACAATACTTCAGGTGCCGGAATCTCTGTTTCTAACGACAACGGCGGAGCACTCAACACGCGAGTCGAAAACTGCAAAATTACCAACACCGCTACGCACGGTTTTTATATTGGTGGGCGAGATGGTACCTATCTTAACAATTTTCTTGACGGTAGTCGTGGATACTTCAATCAACAAGGCATTCAGGTCCAATACAAAGAAGCCGTCGGCAATAAGATCTACGGTAACGTGATCGCCAACGGCCAAGCCTCCGGCATCGTGCTATCGGGCAGCGTGTCCAATAACGAAGTCTTCAACAACGTCTTTATCAATGGCGGCTACACAAGCAGCACCGGCGGCACGGGCTCAGGCCACGCCCTTGCTTTCGCGTGCTATGACGGCCCGATGGGATCGGGCAACAAGGTCTACAACAACACCTTCATCGGCAAGACCGCCGGTAAGCTGGTCGACGATCTGGTGACGCCCAAATGCTCAGGCATCGTCCCTGGCACGCAAGTCGATATCCGCGACAATATCTTCCACCCCAGCACTGCGCGTCCGGCCGGGTTATCCACTTCGAACGTTCGCAACAACCTCTTCTACAACATCACCAGCTCCTCGGCGCCCGCTGGCAATCTGTTGCTCGATCCTAAACTGGACAATCCACTCGGCACCAGCGCGGCGGCCGCTGCGTTGCGCTCTGGTTCGCCTGCGATCAACGCTGGAAAAAATACGACGGGGATTCCGCTCACGGACTTCGCAGGCACCGCACGTCCGCAAGGCGGCGTCTACGACATCGGCGCCTACGAGTTCAAAGCCACCACGCCGCCTCCACCCCCACCAGCAACTCTGCAGCTCGTCGGCCACTGGCGTCTGGATGAGACCAGCGGCGCCACCACAGCCGATGCGTCCGGTAACGGCAATTTCGGCACGCACGTCAATACGCCGACATCAGTAACTGGGAAGTACGGCCGATCTCGGAGCTTCAGCGGCAATGTCGGTGTGCAATCGACCAACGACCGCATACTCATCGGCGACCCGTCCAATGGCAGTCTGGACTTCGGCACCACGTCCTTCAGCTACGGCTTGTGGGTGAACGTCTCTGTCACCGCCGGCATCTACGATATGGCATGGTCCAAAAGCAATGGTAACGCGAATAGCGCCGGTTACAGCATGCAGCTAGGCTCTGGACGATGGACCGCGTGTATTGCCGATGGCGATGAGATGCCGTGCGCCAATTTCAGCGCCAGCCCGATCACCGGACGTTGGGTGCATCTGATGGCGGCAGTCGATCGCAGTGCTGCGCGACTCAACACCTATGTCGACGGCACGTTGGTGACGGCTCAGGTGCTGCCGACAACGCTGGGCTCGCTCTCGGGCATAAAGCCTGCGGCGATCGGCGCGGACTCGACCGGCGGGCATCCGTTCCTGGGTGCGATCGACGATGTGCGCATCTACAGCCGCGCGTTGACTGCCGCGGAAGTGAAGCAGGTCATGACCACGCCGTGAACCTGTGATGCGTGAGGCTGCGCGTTCGATAAGACATCGCCCCGTACCTGCCGATCGGCAGGTACGGGGTTTGCCGAAACGAAAGCAGTCTTACGGCCGTATCGCTTGCGGCACGAGTAAGCGCTGTTCACTCCACGACTCACACACGCTGTTTCACCATGAGCAACAACACATCAATCGAGGTTGAATATGAAACACATCGACTGCATAAAGATCTTGCTGGTCATAGCTGCGATTGGTCTAGCCAATGACGCGATCGCGGCGACCTACTATGTCGCCACGACAGGGAACGACAACAACGCGGGCACGCAAACCGCGCCGTTCAAGACCATTCAAAAGGGCGCTACTGTCGCCAAAGCTGGGGACACTGTGATGGTGTTGCCGGGCACGTATATCGGATCGGTCAAGAATACGAATCACGGCACGGCATCCGCCCGCATCCGTTTCGTTTCACAGGTGAAATGGGAGGCGAAAATCGTATCGAATAGCGGCAATATTTCTTTTGCTGCGCACGGTAATTATGTCGATATCGAAGGATTCGATGTCACGGCGAGTAACGACGCCCATGTCGGCATTGCTGTATATGGCTCCTTTTCTCGCATCTTGTACAACCATGTTCATGATTATCGGGCGCCCGTCTGCGGGAGCAATGGCGGTGCAGGAATTCTGACCGCAAATTACGATTCCTCAGACAAAGATATGATCGGGAATGTGGTCCACGATATCGGCACCGTGCACCTGCCGGCATCGGCGCCCTACTGCAACTCGATTCACGGGATTTATCATGGAACCCGGGGCGGCAAGGTTCAGAACAATATCGTTTATCGCTCTGCATCTGCAGGGATTCACCTGTGGCACGCCGCCACCGAAGCTGTCGCTTCGCACAACCTCTCTTTCAACAATCGGGGAGTCGGAATCATTTTCGGATGCGGCAATGCACCCTTTATTCAGTGCGACAACATCACGGTTTCAAATAATATTTTCATGAACAACAAGGGCGCTTTCGCGATCCGGGAATATGGGAACAATGGCAGCGGAAATCGCGTCTTCAACAATATCGTTTACGGAAATACGAGTAATACGATCGAGATGAAAACCGGAACAGCGTCCGGCAATAAGATCGGCGTCGACCCGAAATTGGTGAACTTCCAAGTCAATGGCGGCGGAAATTACCAGCTCACCTCTACCAGCCCCGCGATCAATGCCGGTACCACCGCTTGCGCCCCGGGTCATTCCCCTTGCGTCCCCACGATAGATATTGCGGGGACTGCTCGTCCGCAGGGCAGCGGTCACGACATCGGCCCTTACGAGTTCAAAACCACCACCACACCGCCGCCGCCAACACCGAGCCTGCCGATCACGGGGCATTGGCGCTTGGATGAAACCAGCGGCACCGCCGCCGCCGATGCGTCCGGTAAAGCCAATCCAGGC
>Ga0075156_10000659_pt1 | contig 18059 bp, 23 predicted proteins | sample JI81AbrownDNA_FD_70966 | JGI IMG/M metagenome (GOLD analysis project Ga0075156, IMG submission 70966) | Wastewater effluent complex algal communities from Wisconsin, to seasonally profile nutrient transformation and Carbon sequestration -... | ecosystem: Engineered > WWTP > Effluent > Algae...
TAGTTCCTTTAGTATTGCCTGACTGCCTTTTTCACCATATTTCATCAGTCTTTGTTTTGCGTTCATTTGTGTTAACATGACGTATGCATGTATTTTTGGGTGGATTGTCACAATGTCACAGCCCGCCACTCCTGTGATGTTGTGTGTTTGAGTCATGGACATGTTATTAGTACCTTTCGTTGGGCATTTTCTCAGATTATACCTGTGTGCATTTTGTGTTTGTATTTTCTTCTTTTTGTTCGATTGCAATTTGTGATGTATTGTCGTGTTTATATCTTCAATAATAATCCTGTCTTCAGCTTCTTCTGTGTCTGTTTCGACATCTGTAGTGTATTCTTCATCAGGCTGGTGACTTTGATCATTATTGCCTACGTTCATGTGGTCAACCTCATGTTGTGTATCATCGATCACTCCTGTACTTCCGTTTGACACATGGCTTTCATTTTTGTCATCCTGATATGCCTCGTTTGCATCGTTATTGTGTAGTTGGTCCTCTATGACATTTCCTTGCATGTCTGTAAACACTATGCACTCATATTTTTCCACTGCCTTGGCTAGCCTATGTACTTGTTTGATGACCTTGTTTGGCATGGGCAGTTCTGTCCATGCATACCTGTTGATTCTTTTTCCACTGTGTAGACTTAGGAAATAGTGGCCTCCTTGGTCGTTTCCTGTAGGTTGGAGTGCTATAGCCCCTGATGTCCTGGGACTTAGTGAGTTGTCCCCTTCTTTGTGTACCTGCACATATGATCCAAAAGATATCTAACAATGTTTATTGTAGTCTATTGCCAATCTGGTAATAAGTTTTCTGGGGCTTATTGTCGCATGCACCCCATCCTTGTGTGGGATATTTAGCCAGAAGACGACATTGTATACCATCTTGGCAATTAGCCTTGGTGGATATGCCTTAAATGGTAATTTAGTTGCAATGTCCCTCACTCTTTCCTTTACTGTTCTAATGTATCATTCAATCTCGGGCACATGTTCGTTTCTTGATGCAATATTTAAGGCTATACCCATCTCTAAAAGTGGGTCTCTAATACACTCAAAAGCACCACCGGCTAATATATTGCATGTTCAGAAACCTCTTGCTGTGTACGCTTGGGCGACTTGCTCGATTGACATCATTAGGGTTTTTTTGTTTTGTTGCATGTCAATTCGGCAGTACCAAAATGTATGTTTCTGGAGGTCATCATTAGAGCCCCTTCTTAGAAAGTTTAAAAAAAATACACATTGAGACCTGTTCCCCTTATGTACTATAAAGCCGTCATCGAGTTCGCTGTCATATGATACCTTGTATTTCTTCTTAATGTTGTTCAGAGACAGGATGTTGGCAATACCATCCAGATGGTACCAGACAGTGCCATAGCTCCTCAGATCACCTTTCTTGCTTATGGACATAGTACTGGCATTACAGTGCAGTGTCAGGTCTCGCTTCGCTTCATTAATGTTAGTCAGCATTTTTCCATTGCAGAACACATCTACAGTAGATTGACTGTCAAGCAGTATCCAATTGTCAGGGATGCCAGCCTTGTGCTGCATATTGCATAGAACATCATCTTGTACAGAGATCACACCTTCGTAGTCTTCATCCTTGAATTGCCAGGAAAAGCCTCCTCTTCTTCGTCCTTGTCAGATTCAGTCTCTTCATCATCATCAGCCTGTTTATCTAGTACTTGTCCTTTGTCTTCAGTCTCTTGTAGTTCATTTTTATTGTCATATTGATGATTTTCTGCTTCTGCTATTTCTGCCTTGTCACTATAATAATAATCTTTTTCTGATTGCCCTGAGCCTACGGAGCTGTCTTCATTGAGTATGCACCTTGCTCCAATTGCCCGATCTGCAGCCCCAACTGTTCACACACCTGTCTCATTGCCGTGAATTATTCTGAGGCGTCTGCCCTCTTTCCTGTTGCATCTTGAATAGGTTGATTGTGGCCATTACTTGATTATGCACTGTATGCATCTCTTCGCCTCTGTTGTAGTACATATTTTGCTTGATGATCTTCAGTAGCTTAATCGTATCCCTTGCACGTTTAATTGTCGCATAATTCTCATGACAAGATACTCTATCTTCCATGATTGGGTCACATAGTGACATCACCACTGTGAACATAGACTTCAGATTCTGTTTGAGGGAGTCCTCATTTTTAATTGCTGTGGCAGATCCCACATTTTTCTCTGGTGAGGTGTCGGGTTGTCTGGCAGGATAGGCTCTTCTGGTAGGATTAGTTCTTCTTCATCTAGGCACATTTGCACATTGGATCCATTTTGTAGGTAGTGCACACATATACCCCCAGCCTCTTGACTGCTTTTAGGTACATGTCAGGACCATCCCTACTGATACTGAAGCTTACTCCCTTCAGTAGCTTGGGCGCTCCTTCATTTTTTTATCCACGTGGCCACTCGTGTTTTTCTTCTTCAAGGCCTTCCCTCCTGAGAATGTCTTCTTATCCCCAGACGACTCCGCGCCATGATCGTCTGATGGGACGGCTTCCTCCTTGGTTTCCACCATGATAGGTAGGAGAGTTAATCTTAATTTTATGAATGTACAGTTATGGTGTGTAACATATGCTAATAAAATTAAGATTATGAGCTTATTCGATTTTCCTTGATTTTTCTCCTTTTTCCTGTTCTTTTTTTCTTTTTTTTCTTTCCCTTTTTTTGCTCGCCATTGTTCATCGTTTTTCTTCTTGTCCATTTGTTCTATGTTCTTCTTTCTGTCATTTTTTCTTTCTTGCTTCCTTCAACATATATCCTTCAAATCCTTGGGCACTTCCGACTGTGACATTGCACCCCAAATATCCATCTTGACCTTCTTATCTTGCTCTTGCTAAGCAGCTTCATTCCATTTCCTTTCTGTTGGTTTTTGTTCACTGCATTTAATTCTGTTGTGTTCTCAAAAAGTCCTCTCAAAAACCTTCTCCCATGCATGCTAGCTTTCATTCCTCTTTGTTTCTTAAGGGAATGATAGATCCATTAAGCCTGCCCTGCTTTATGTATGATAGGTTAAGCTCTTGTCTGTACTGATCTAGTAGCCAAAGTCTCTACCATGCCTTGTTGTTGCTGCTACCAACTTTTTTTCTGCTCTGAGGCCTGTGGGTGCAATATTTCGATTTCTTAGGTTAATCTTCTTCATGAGTCCCTGCAGCTCCATATTCGTCTTCTTTCTCTGTGGTTTCTACTGCAGGTTCTTATATGTCCTTGTGGCCAATTCCACCTGAGAAGGCAACCCTACTTCATCCTCCACTAAACTTTTTCTCAAATAACATCTGTTTCAGGTAACAAGAACACGATTTGTTACTGGATTTTACATCTGAAATTCGATGACGTGTCCATGGCTTACTTGATGCATCCTGCTTTCAAAAAAATCTCAAGTGATTGACCCACTGCTGATTCTCATGATTCGTATGCTAGTACTGTATGGCTCTCTGGCCATTCACTTACACCATCACCAATCTATCCAAATTTATTGCCATCTCAAACTCTAGAGCTCTAGCCTTATGAATTGGCATGGCAAAGCCGGTCTTAGCCATGTGATGGCGATTCGGTGTATCCATCAGGGTATAATCCATATGTCAATCACACTATCAGTCCTGGCACTTGCTCCTTGGCTCCAGCAATAAATTCTCTCTTGGATTGACCCTGACGAGGTTGGTGTTCAAGCCTTTGTCGATCTAACCTATGAATAGCTCTCAGACTGCCTCTGCCATCTGATCCTGGCTCTAGAAAAATGGGAAACCTCGAAGTTAGTTTTAGTTCATATATAATAAGCCTTCCGTTTGCTTTAGATAGCTACCACCAACTCAGGTAGTTTATCACTGGTAATGTCTGGTGTCTCTTAAAGACTGTACTGCACTACATTCGTTTGATTGGTCTTTGTCACAGTACAAACCCGGCAGACCTCAGTCTCTCCTAGGTTTTTGTTCAGATTTAGCCCTTATTTGATATCCCATTTTAAAGCTTTTTCTGATCTCCTTTTTATGATGTCCTAGCCTATCATGAGCATCATATACTACTGATAGAAATAGAAGAAAGGGAGTTCATTAAGCATCTGGTTAAAATATACAAGCAATACAATAAACCTGTGGCCATCCGGGTCATTCATCTTCCAGCCAGAATTCAACAACATCTATAGCTTACATAAGTTGAACTTAAGTTGAACTTCATTTTATATGAAACATCATGCAAAACACAGTATTAACACTAATTCCAGGTTTGTCAACCCTCTATCTATCGATAGTTACATGAATTGTAGTCATTTCAAGCCTGTCATTCCCCAGTATGATTGCCTGCCCAGATTTATACACCATTACAGCCATAACAACATGGGTCCACAAATAGATGCATCGTGTTGGGGAACTTCACACAACCTATTTCACAACTTTTCAGGAACTTGCTGTCCTTAATGTTATTTTTATTAGGCCTTATGTACATGAATTCTGGTTTCATGAGCAATTTGTGAGCAGCTTTGTATGACAATTTTTACTCTTAACATTTTAACTTGGTTTTTGTAAAACTATTCATCATCTGTAAAAATCTTGCAAACAGGGTGAGTAACAACAGTGTACAAGAAAGTATTCCTTTCTGGTTTCCACATGGACATTTGCTTACGAATTGCAACCTTGGTAGATTGTCGGCCGCTTAGCAACATTTGCTGGTAGCTCCCAACAGTCCACTTTACAATGTCCTTGTTGCCCACAATGGTTGCATCTTTCTGTGAACTGTTATCCTCTCCCTCTTGCTTCATTCAGCTGTCTTGCTACCTCCCTTTTGCTCCTTTTTGGGACAGAGCGTGAAGACATGGATCAAATTCGGATTGTTCAAATCTTTGTTTTAACATTCCAACCTTGGGTTTTCAAATATCGTCCTTATTAAATGTTTGGGTCCATAAGAATCTTGAGAAGCAAATCCTTGCCAGATTTGGGCCTAAAGAGCCTTGGGTTTCTATTGGGGTTCTACCAATACTATCTCAATCAGTTCAGCTTGCGCAAAAGCGTTAATATTGTCAATTGGATTTGGAGACCAATCCTCTTTTAAACCAATGTCAGAATAATTCTGATTGTGGACCAATAAACAACTTCTCAAAGTAATCAATATCCTCCTTCACTAGATCCAGTTTCTTGGCAGATCTTGGCCCAAAGAGCCTTGGGGTTTTTTATGAATACTGAATTCGTCAGTCAAGCTTGTGCAAATTTATTGTCATAGTGTAGACTAACCTTCTTGTAAAGCTTGTCAAAGCATAATTCTGATCGTGGACCAAGAAACGACGGTCGTGTATGTGATGAATTAATCAATAACCTCCTTATGTTGATTACCTCTGACACGGAGCCATGGTTTGAACTTACTTTGAGAATAATCTCGGAGCCACTTGAGTTTAAAGACCCAGGTAGACTTGATGAGATTGTTTGTCTTGTTGCAAGCCACAGTTATCCAGGTAATCTGGTTGATCAGATATCCTATCTCCTTCTTCAAAGCCTCACATTTTCTTCCAAAAATGGGGCATTTCAGGATAACTGCTCTTGAGCGCGACAGATCTAGAGTCTAAAATGTGGACTTCCCCGGATTCTATTTATGTATATATTTTTTCAAGATGGGTAAGTTGAACACAATATTAGGAAGCTGAAGCTCCATCTATTATAGTAAAAACTTTCCAGATGTCGATTGATTAGACCTCCTTGATCCCGTTTCTTCTGATGGCACTTGTACAGCCTCTGTCTTCATTGTAGATTCGTCAGATATCTCATACGTAACCTCTGATTTCTCTGTGGGAGGAACTTCTTCAAAAATATAAGATTGCACCACTTCTTCTAAACAATCATTGGGGTAGTGTTAAGTTCTTCCTTATAATATGTGTTGAAAAGTTCTCTGCTCCTATTGAATTGCCCATTATTTCAACTCGTTTCTTTTGAATTCAACCCATCGTGATGTATAATGGAAGTTCTTCTAGTAAAATCGCAGATGGGTTTTCTAAACACAACAGTTCCCAATTATTATACTGCAACTCTTCAATTATACAAGAACTCTTCAACCAGCCTTCATATTGGCCTCAGATGACATGTTGTTATTTTTATTCCTTAGAGGGAACCTATCTGCAAGGTTTACAGGATTCTGGAAATATAGCAGGCACCCACATTTCCACTGCTAGTATTGACATTTCCAGTAACTTTAGAAGGTGAAGCCAAGTGTGGTTTAGGGTGTATGGTAAGAGCAGTCCACACTCTATTTACCAAGAATGCCATTATATCAAAACAGCCACGAGTCTCTGAGGTCCAAATTCTTTATATTCAGAATCAAAAGTGGCGTCTTTTTGGTTGTCAACTTATTATTGTTCTCCATGTCTGTGGCTTTGTCAAGAGAATTGTTTACCTCATGATTGAAATATTAACAAGAAGTATGGGTAAACTTCCCCGAGGGGATAGAACGAGTTGATCTCAATTAAATAAGATAGGAAAGTAAGATGATTCAGACCTATAATCTTTATAAATGCTTGAAGAACTTGGAGATAAACGCAAAGATGCAGCATTTGGTGAGATCAGACAGATTCGTGTTTGAGTGGTAATCTAACCAATTTCTGTGAGTAAAATTACTCCGTATAGGCAAGGAGAGTCTAATATTTCTCAGGGAGAAACGAAATGGTCGTGTTAATGCAAGAAAATTCGCATATAGGAGCACTCAAAGATAATACATTGATCGCAACGAAGGGGCAAGACCAACAGCCATGACTGAGTCTATTCAATCACACCAACAATTGATGCCAACAAACAATCTGATATTCCAGATGCCTTTGTCCAGACAGATGTTGGATCAGCCAAGACATTAGAAAAATCACAAGGAAAATAGCGAAAATTAGCAATTAGTTCTCGAAGTCGTTGTAAAAGTAATTATAAAGGTTAAACATCTAATCAGCGAAGTTCTGATTCAACATAAACTCATCGTAGAATGTACCCATTTCAATGATTTTACGCCGGCATTACCATACTGAAATCTAATGCCGATGTTTATAGTTGTTGCATGAGAATTGTACCGATTGGCGATTGGAATCCACAAGTTATTACGGTTCTCAACTCGTTTTTTAACCCATTTCATAACTATCCCTATCCACTGCTGCCAACTAATTCAAAAATCAAATATATCAAATATAAACATATTTATAAGAAACTCCATGTTGCTGTGCATTCACCTTCCCATAATGAGCTTTCTGAATCTTTCAAACTTTTCTTGACAAAGCCCTTTGGTAGATTGATCTACAAGTTGATCAACAGAATACACCTCTTGAATTTCGATTTCTAAGGAAGACACTTTGCTTATGAGCCAAGCATAATGCATTCCAATATGTTTGGTATGAGGAGATAGTTTTGGCAATTTTGCAAACTGTAGACATGCAGCACTATCTTCATCAACAAATGATGTTGGATACTCTTCTTCCGCCGTTTCCAAAAAATGTTTTAGAATGTGTAGAACATCTTGGATTAATTTCTTTTTCTGACCTCCTTAATATAGATTTGTTGGATTACCTCTCGAAGTGGAATCAGATCACGCATCCACTGGGATTTAGCAATTTATTCTTATTCCATTTTAGAAAGAGCAATTTGAGTTTGAGGTTTTGATACCCATAGGATAGGAACATTTCCAAACTTTATGATATACACAAATCTTGATTTGACTGGCAAGGAATTTCCGGGATCTGATGACCCAAATAGTTCTCCAAAATCTGAATCAATGCCTTTATCCTGAGTTTCTTTGGATAATGCAAAATACACTTGAGAGCTAGAGAATGATTGTTTTTGGGATTGTGTGAAAATCTTGCCACTTGATGCACTGCATAGACGATATCAGGGAGTATATTTGCTGAAAAATACATAAGCATTTCAATGACCAATATTCCCATTCTTCATTAAAGGCATTCCCTTCAAGATCAGCTCCTAATGGATCACCCATAGTGTGAGTATTGACCCCGTTTACATTTGGCATACCTACTGCATGAATCAATTTTTCTGTAAGGACGGGCTGGGTGATAAAAAACTCATCAGAACCTCTTTTTTAATATAGATAACTAAGAAATTCACAACTTATCCTTCATTTCTCAACTGAAGAATAACTGACTTTGTTTGATTGTACTCTAAGACTATCAATTTCGTTTTCACTACCTTCTCCATTTTATCTGACAAAGATTGTATCATCCACATAAACCACACAAATAATGCCATTCTTCAGGGTAGAAATCTGACTGTTCAAATCCATGTTCCAACAGTCCAATTAGTTTTTCAAATAAAGTCCTTGGAGCTTGCTTGAGTCCATAACCTCTTTTTAGAAGTTTCCAAACTAGATCTTTTCCAGACTTTGGTTCAAAGAGCTTTGGCAGTTCCACAAACATTTTTTCAGACAATTCAGCCTGCGTAAATACATTATCAAAAGCGACTTGACATGTAGTCCATCGACTTGACATGTAGTCCATCCTTCTTGCAGGACCAATGTAAGCAAAATTCGAACTGTTGACCAAGAAACCACAGGAGCATATGTCTCGAAATCATCTATTCTTCTTTCTACAGAACAACTCTAACACAAATACTTTGGACTTACTTGAAGTTCCATCAGGAAGTCGCTTCAGTTTGAAAGCCCGTGTATACTTAATTACATTATCCACTTAACTACGATGTACCGTTATCCAAGTTTTTGGATGAATAAGTGCAGTTCTTTCCTTTTCATTGCTTCTACATATTTCTCAGAAAACTCCTCACTTACAGCTTCATAGAAACTAGGCGTCTCAGGATCACTCCTTTTAACTGGATAAACTCTGGGGCATAAAATGTTAACTTCTCCAATATTTAAATCGGTATTACCTTTTTAAAGGTGCAATAGTTCAGTAAATTATGAGGATGCTGAAGATCCACTAATAATAGAACAGAACAATGCTTCAATATATCTTTTAGATGAAAACTTCCCAGCTGTAGATCTTGTTGAGCGTCTTGGACGTGAATTGACAACTTCTTTATCCATTTCTTCTATTTTAATCATCGATCCGTGAGTTTCTGGCATTTGCTAGCTCTGAGCTTTCTGAACTCTCTGACTGAGATTCAAGCTCAATTTGTAGCAGTTGTACCATTTGCGTTGTATTTCCTGTTAAACTAATAGATTCTACTCCTATTTCTGGATTGAGGACTAAGCATTATTGAATTTCCTTGAGGGACACAATACCCATCAGTAACAAATTGAACCTCAGTACTATCACAAGCCACAAAGGTCCAAGAATTTTCTCCAACACCCATTACTTCCAAACCATCAGCCATGCCACCAAGAAATAATGGCCTATGAAGAGGCTGTGGAGGCTTAATAAAGTCCTCTTTGTTATGAGTAATAGCTAAGCTCATAGAAAACCTGGCGCCAGTAACACAAATAACAGGAACTTTATTTCGGTCTGAAGTAAATTCAGCGGGGTCTTAAGAAAAAATCAAACAACATCCAATTGAAATAAGATTTGTAGACTCAATAATCACTCTTGTCTTAAAAATATCATCATAACAGAAGTCGAGATTGTATGATTCCAATTCCAGAGAGAGATGTAAAATATTGACTGAGAATATTCATGAAGTTTTGTAAATACAATAATCAACAAATAAAGTAGGTCCCAATTCCAGTTTGTGGTATGTTCTTATTAATCGCATCTTGAGTTGTGAAAACAGATGTGTGGGATATTTCCCATTTAAGCCAATCTGCAGGTCGACAATACTTCCATTCTTCGAGGATGAGGACTAAGATTTATGGATTTCACAGTCTGGTTTGATGACATGTTTCCATTGTTACTTCTTTGAGGACACCTGCTTGCAAGATTTCCAGAATCTCAACAAAATAACACTTATGTCCTCCCCCATTACCAGTAACTCTAGCTGATAAAGCAGATTCGACTGAGGAAGTGCAGTAAGAGTTTTCCACATTCTATCAGCCAAAGATTTGAACACCATTCAAGCAACATAGCTACCAATCCCAAAGTCCCAAATTCATTATAGCCTGAATCAAAGATAATAGCCTTGGGATCAGTCAACTTGAACTTGTGTTCCATGTCTGTGACTGCGTCAAGCAATTGTAAACTTTTTGATGAAGTAATCACAGAATTTATGAGTAAAATTTTCGAGAATAAGAGAGTCAGTTGACTCAAGAAGAGCATATCCACTTTGCATAAGCTTGATAATAAGTTGAGCCTCAGTTGCACAATATGTCACATTCTCCCCACAATTGGATGAGAGTGAAAGAGATACCAAAGCCAACTTGGCACCTTCGATGTCTAATGCCACAGAAACATGGCAAGTTTGCAAAAGCCAAATAGAGTGGATCCAGGGCACTTGTTTAACTCTTTCAAATGATTAAATCTAACTTGAAGCTATGCCTGAACATATTTGAAGAGAATCAATCAGAAAGTGGGAGTTTGCAATGTCTTCTAATTCAAAACAGTCAAAGGATTCAGTATTTCCTGCCACAAGGCGACTTCTGTAGCTATCAATCATATTTTGTATGGTGATCATGTGATACAAATTCATAACCTTGTTGTTCATTTTGATGTAATAAAATTGTTCTTGTCCATATTCATAGATCAATTGAGTCACAGTTAGAATATAAGTCTCTTTGCAAAGTTCCTTTGCAATCCCAATATTTGGTTCTAGTTTTCCTTGGAATTGCAAGATAGTTTCATATTCCCTTGACTCATTCAAAGTCTTTTCAATAGGCCCAAATGCCTTGATATTCCGACACTGGGTTGTATATTGAAAATTATTTCCTGGTATGCTATTCCAAAAGTCATCAAACTTTTCTTCTCCAAGATAGATTCCATTGCTAACATACAATCCTCCTCTCTTGGGAGTGCTTGAAGTTGCCGGCGATTCCGCCGGTGCAATTGAAGTACTTGATGCAAATGCTAGGGTAGTGATGATCGAAATATGATTGATATCATTAGGTAAAGCTTCTCAGGCTTCGTAGGTTGCTAAGGTCAGAGCTTAGTCTCATAATAAGCAAATACCAGCAATGAGTTCCTGAAGTCATTGTAAATAAAGGATAAAAATCTAATCAGTGAAGTTCTATTTCAACATAAATTAGTGCCAACTTTTCATGCTAACTTCGTCATAGAATACGCTTTTCGCTGATTTTACGCCAGCATTCCCAAACGGAAATCTAACGCGGAAGTTCATAGTTGTTCCATGAGAGTCGAACTGATTCGATATCCACAAAGTTGTTACGGTTTGCATCTCATTTTTAACGCATTTTGTAACTAAGATCAGGGCCTTTTAGATGACATTATGATTAAAAAATCACCAGTAATTTACCACCAATATGTAGTTTATGAAAGAAAGACAAAAGTCTCATGTGAAACCAAAGTAAATGATGATTAAATTGAATGCCGAGAAACATGCTTCAGATGACATTGAGAAGATCAAGGCAGAGAGTGGTCGACGTCACGATTACCTGGCTATGGCTTTAGATTTCTCGAAATGAGAATTTGTTCATGATAGATAAAAAAAATCCAAGAAATATTCTCGTGAGTGGGCAGTGCAATTCCACATGTTTGTCATGAAAGGCATGTTTGTGCGTAAACTTGGACGAAAAGATATTCAGCCAGAAATTGAACTTCTTTCGACTTATGTAAAGGAGCCTAACGAGAGTGATTGTTTTGAAGATGTGAGGCATTTTATGGATTTTCTGAAAGATACTCAAGGTTATATTCAGAAGATGAGTGCCCAGACTGTCAAGTGATATGTTGATGCTGCATTCACAGTCCACGAGGACCTTAAGAGTCATACTGGTGGAGCAATGACACTGGAAAGTGGGGTGATTAAAAAAACAGAAAGACTCAAAGTTAAACAATCCGAGTGTGAATGTTAGCAGCACTGATGGTGGGCAGGTTCAGTATCTTCTCTCACATACACATGAAGAGAGCACCTTGAAGTGGCTTCATGAAGAAATCTGCAATCATAGCTTGTGTAGGGTAGAATGCCACCTTCATGTGTCCTTTTTTGATTTGGTCTATTATGAAATAATACCTGACATTCAGGTGATGCATTCACTTACTGCTGGAGGCCCTTCCATTCTCTGCATGTAGTATGGTACTCTTGTTGTCTTGGTAGATAGTTGTCATAGGTACATATTATCCTTGCACTGCCAAAAATATCGTGTCCATAGCACCTGTCCCATTGCACATCAATACCTACCAGCTCCACTTCTGTAGAACTCTTAGTGTTCAGCTTCTGTTTACATGATCTGTTATACATAGCCCCCTTCCCTAGTGTCATTATGATACCACTGTGGCTGCGCATGTCAGGGTGCACAGCATATGAGCTGTCTACCCACCAGTTTGGGTGGTCCCCTGGCTCGATCATCAGTGTTAGGTCCTGCGTTCCTCTTAGGTTCTGAATTACATGTGTAAGCTTCTTGTAATCATCACTGTCTGGGTGGTTTACCCTTGTACATAAAAATGCGACTGCTGTTTGTATATCTTGCTGTGTTCTCCTGAATAAGTACAGCAGCTTGGCTAAAATGTGGTGAAATACTTGTGCTGTCGTTTTGGGCAGTTTGTTGCAATCCAGTTTGATCACAAACAAGTGTCCACTTACAGGCGTCTTTGTTTTTTGCCTGGCCTGTTATCCGGGGCCTCTTCTACCAGTTTTTGTACATAGTTGTACATAGACATTATTACCTTGCCCTGCACAGAGAAGTCAAGTGTAGGCCCCAGGTATTCCAGCACCTTGTCCATACTAGTTGTAAGCGGGATTACTTTTCTGAAGCGCTCGTTTACTCATTTGATTATGTCTTCAACTACATCCCCACTCACATGCGATATTTTTAAGTCATCCATGTGCCAGATGATTGTACTGTACATTGCTTGCTGTTGATTTGCTTGTTAGAAACGCATTGGTCATATGGGTTGATTGTGAATCCCCAGCTCACCAGCATGCTTGATAGCAATTGCCAGAAGAGCAGTGCCACCTGTAGGGTCCCATGTAGGGCTTTTTTTGTTTTACATATAACATTGGTTTCCCCCCCTCTTGTCATGCCATAAATATTTTCAGTGTATTGCCAGCTCAAGCTTCACCATGTGTTCAGCAACTGTACCTTCCATTATCATGTGTATGCACTCATTCATATTGGCATGCAGAAATGCCCCGGGGATGTCTTTTACTGCAACATATTGCCCTTCCTTAGCATCAATGCAGCATGACATCATCATGGCCTCTAGTGACACTGTTGGGGTGTTGAAGATAAAGTATTCAACTAAAGCTAACATGCATCCTAATAAAAATAGAAATTATGAGCTAGTGCGTGCACGGGCCCAACTTCTGTCATTGACTTTTTTATTTTGCTGACTCATCATGGCATTGCTGTGAAACCTTTCTGAGCCATTCAATTTCTCCTTATTGAAGCCATATATTTGTTTCTCATTTTCCAACATGGGGAACTTGCGTCTTCTTTATTGATGTATTTCTGCTGTGTTATCTGATCCGCACACCCTCTCGCTTTAACTGCCCCATCCCTCTTTTCCTTAATAAACATTAGGTATCTTAGTGCCCTTTGTCTGTCTTTTGAAATTTGTTATATCTGATGTCCCAACTTCGGATTCTGTTGACACTCCAGTTTCGAGTATTGCTATGTTCATTTCTTCAACTATTTGCTCGTCGTGTATTGTTGGTTCTTCATCTGGCTCTTCCTCACTTGTTGTATGTGTTTATTGTATGTCCAGTATATATTTTGGCATGTCCATGTCCATGTCCATTTCTGTGCTGTCTAGTGTTTCTGGTTCTATATTTGTGTTGTTGCAGATATTGCCCACTCCTGTGCTCACTTCTGTAATATTTGTGTTATTGTTTGTGTTGTTGTTGTTTTTGTTTTTGTTGTTGTTTATATTGCCCACTCCTGTGCTCACTCCTGTAATTTCTGGCCTGTGTTGTTCGTCATCCTTGGGGCTGTTGTCGTCAATCACGTTGCCGTTTTTATTGGTGAACAGAATTCCTTTGTGCTTTTTGCATGCTGCTGCCAACCTGTGTATTGTGTGTATAACCTCATTTGGCATAGGTAGGGCTGTCCAGCTATTCCATGTGACACGTCTACCAGAGTTGATGTTGAGGAAGTAGTGTGTTCCTTGTGTATTGCCTGTAGGTCTAAGGGCTATAACACCTGTAGTGTGCGCTGTCATTGAATTGTGGTGCTCTTCATGTATCTGAGCATATGATCCAAATTCCAGTTTGCAGTGTTTGTCGTGGTTGATATGTAGGCCTGTTAGTATAGTGTGTGGACTCATCACTTCATGTACTCCATCATTGTGTGGGAAGGCATTCAGCCAGAATGTCACATTGTGCACCCTTTTGACTATGAGCCTGTGAGGAAAAGCTTTAAATGGCAATTGATTTACTATTGTTCTGATATGCTCCTTGATTGTCTGTATGGTTCTTTATATTGCCAGCGAATGCTTGTTTCTGCCTGTTATGTTTATGTTTATGTCCGCGTATGCAAAATGTTTGAATTGCCTGTTGACATTTATGTTTTGTACCTTAAAGCCACACCTGTGGTATATGTGTACGACCTGTCTAATGGCCATGGCAATGTTGTAGATTTTCATTCTTAATCAATTTGGCTGTGCAGAAATGTATAGATCGCGACGTGGTGACAACAAAAGGAATTTCATTTATGTACATGATGTCCAACTCAAAAGTCACATTCCCATGTCTTTCAATTATTTCTGTTGGTAATTCATGTATTGTTGTGACGATTCAAGATGATTTCTTGCATACTGGTTTGCCCTGTAGGGACCCAATGTTAACCCCAAAAATGTCTTTGGCACGTAGTATGTCTGCCTTGGTAACAGGCCAATTTGGAATCATGTTGCATTCCATGTACCTGATAAAATCATTAGTGTTAGGTCTGCCTATGATGTGATGCAAAAATTGGGCGTGTACAGCATCAGAATACTGTGTCAAAAATGTGTGAGTGACATCACTTTTAACATCAGAGAAGAACAATCCCTTTTTGGAGGGCCTAAATGACCATGCAGTACCATCCATCTTGAACACTAGGAACTCTTCTTCCTGAGTACTGTCGTATGTCACTCTATGCTTCTTCTGTAGATTGCTCAATGACAAAATGTTTGTGATGCCTTCAGGATAGAACCATACAGTGACATAACCTTTTAGTTTGCCTTTCTTGGTTAGAATTGCCTTGTCCTCATTACAGTACAGAGTCAGGTTTCTTCCTGCATCACAAATATTTGTGAGCAGTTTCGCATTTGAGAACACATCAACAGTTGATTGACTATCAAGAAATATCCATGTCTTGGGAATTGCTGCCTTGTCTTGTATAGAGCAAATGATGTCATGTTGTAGGAAGGCAAATCTGTACTCATCGTCAGAACTTTCCACATCTTTGTCTGTGGTATTGCCCTTGGTGTCACCTTCTTCAACCTTGCTAGATTGTCCCTTATTCATGAAGTTTGATCCCTTTTTAATTGACATCTTCTTCGCGTCATCCTGCTCAATGGTCTCATCGCATTTGCTTGCATAATGCCCCTGCTTCTTGCACTTGTAGCATTTTATCTTCTTGATTTTTTCTTTTCCTTTGTTTTCTGGCCCATATGTTATTGCGAGAGCTACTCCGTCATTTGCATCAGAAGAATGGTTGTGCTTATTGTCATTTTTCCATCCTGCTAGTAACCTGCACATGTCGGCCACAGTCTTTGGAAAGGGATCCTTTTTCTCAAGTATGTCATTTTCTTTTTCTTGGATGAACTTCCCAAATCTCTGCCTATCGGACTTGTATCGGAAAATTATTGTGTGATGTTCTTCCTCTGCACGATCTAGTGCATCTTCCAATTGCTCTTTTGATGGTTCCTTGATACCTTCTTTCTTGAGTATTGCCCTTGTATCACTCTCGCATTGGCCAAACATCAGCTCCAGCTCATCACATACCTTCCTGACAGACATGTACTTGTCTCTGAAGTCTTGAATATCCTGGAATTTTTCTTGTTGTAGATCCATGAAACTAATGCTTTGGGAGCAAATTGTTATTCCACTGGTATATACTATTTTCTTGATTTATTTTAACAACATCATAGAATCAAGTTTCATGTCAAATTCCTTGTACCCCTCTAGTGCCTTCACCTGATTCTTTACTTCTGTGTCACATAGAGACATAACCACTGTATATAAGATCCATAGATTGCCCTTTAGTACCTTCTCTGACTTCAAATAGTCATTCATCTTGTACTCCCATACTCATTTATCTTTATTGGTAGGATCCTCCAGCATTATAGGTATCTCAGTTTCCACATATTCCTCTGACCGTAGGCACACCACGACATCACTACCATTATTGAATTGTGTACTAGTGTACAGTGCTAGTTTGTCAATAGTATTTTCATAGATTTTTGGTCCATCCTTGCTTATATGGAAACCTAGGCCCTTGAAACTGTTTGCCTCACTATTAAGTGTATTGTTGTTCCCACCCTTTTTTTGAAACTGCCATATTTGGAGCTGCATACTGCATCTGGTACATGTTCAGGCTTCACATCATTGTTGTTTGAATCTTTCATGATTGTTGATTTCTTTATTTATGTTGATAATCCACTATCTACCTAGCCATAAACTAAAATTGACATGAATTCTAATAAAGAAAGAAAATATGATCTATTCACCATGACCCCTGTCTGTGCATTGTCATTTCTTCCACTCTTGTTTCCTCTGTCCTTTTTAGTCTTGTCTTTCTCATTCTTGAGTGTTTTGTCTCCTTTCTCGTCATTTTTATTTTCCACTGCATTTGTTGGATCTCCTGCATTTATTTTCTTATCTCTTGCCATGCGTTGCTCCAACATTTGAATATACCTTAAGATTCTATGATTCCCTCTAAAAGTTGCCAGAACAGACAAAGATGCAACTTGTTACAGCGTCTTTTTTTCCCACAACCTGCTTATCAGTAAAAATAAAAAAGGCATCATCATTGTCTGAAAAAGTGATTGCTTTGTTGCAACCTCATACTTGTCCAGAAACCTATAAAACTCCAAGACCCTGCTGAACAAATCGTGTAGCTCCCAGTGGTCAAGTTGAGTGATCATGCAATTCACACCATTTCAAAAAATCTTAATAACCTTTGTGTATCAAGTGAACAACTTCAATCCCTATTGAACTGAGATATATACCCTTTGTAAATAATTTCAAATTACAACAGATAAATGACCTGACACAGTCCAAGAGCGTATTATGTAGTAGAATTGTAAAGCTTAGATCCCGTTTATGCAAAGCGCACAGCATTGCACGATTTGCAATTTGCGTTACTTTTGTTTAACCCTTTTTAAAAATGTGATTGTAAAACTTGACGAGATGAAACACTAAACCTTAATCTTAGATATGGGTCGCAGAAAAATTGTACTGTACATCATGTGGGGAAAATGTTTCGGTTCGATTGTGCACGGTGTATGAAGTATTGCTATTAAACTTTTCCGGGACAGGTCATCCGCAATTACTCTCCTCTTTGTGTGGCAACTCGCCACTCGCCCCACCCAATATATCTTAGCTATGCTTTGACTCAATGATAAACATGATTTTTTTTCAGATCCTGAAGCCATCTCTATCTATCTACCTGTATAAGTTGGTTTGAATTTGAAAGGAAGGAATAAAAAAAAACCAAGTTCATGTATTTTATGCGATGGAGCGACTAGACCCGTTCAAATCCAATCAGTACGAAGCGGGATACAACTTGCAGTACAAAAATAAAATACATGTGAAAGTCAGAGTTTTCTTGTAAAAAGTTTACTTCACAAACTTCGCTACTTCCCAAATGAAGTTTTCCAACAATACATTTCCATGACCTCCAAGTTGCGATGTGAAAGCCGTCCTGTTAGAACAAATATACCTTTACAGTTAGTTCCCTATCGTTCATAAGGCCTTCCACCACTCAGCTATCTCTTAAGCACTATCTCTTAAGCACTATCTCTTAAGCAATAGACTAGAAGAAAGCGCAACATGAGAAAAAAGAATACAAGAGCATCATGCTCCCGATGGATTCCCATCATCATAGCAGCAAATGGATTAC
>Ga0075156_10000662_pt1 | contig 18037 bp, 13 predicted proteins | sample JI81AbrownDNA_FD_70966 | JGI IMG/M metagenome (GOLD analysis project Ga0075156, IMG submission 70966) | Wastewater effluent complex algal communities from Wisconsin, to seasonally profile nutrient transformation and Carbon sequestration -... | ecosystem: Engineered > WWTP > Effluent > Algae...
TCCAGTGTTCCTGCGCCAGACGCTCGCGCAGGGCCTGGGCGCAGCCGCGCAGCGCCATCAGGTTGAAGGCCACACTGCTGCCCTGCGGGTCACCCATTGCATGCACCAGCGATCGCTCGAAGACGCGCAGGCTCTGCTCGGGTGATGGAACGCCAGCACCGACCAGGCCGTGCCGGCGCGCCAGCGCATCCAGCACCTGCAGAACCGCCGGCGATGCCCCGTAGATGAAGCTGCCGGTGAGCGCCTCCAGCGTCACCCGGGCGAGGCGCACCGTGTTCTCGGCACGTTCGGTGTACCGGCCGAGCCAGAACAGGTTCTCGGCAGCGCGGCTGGTGACGGTGCGGTGCCAGGTGGCCAGGTCGTCCGCAGTCAGCGGGCGCGGCAACAGCGACGTGGTGTCGACCGTGCCAGCGGTCTGAACCCAGGTGTCGGCACTTGCGCTGCCACGCTGCATGCTGAGCCACGGGTCGTGGGCGGCGTCTCGCCGGTGCGATACACGGGCCAGCCCGCCCGGCAGCACGCGCCAGCCGCCGGCGCCGTCCGAGATGGCGAATACCCGCAGAACACAGGGCCTCGGCTCCAGTGCGCCGTCGCGCCAGGTTGGCGTCTCGGAGGGCTTCACCCGGGCTTGCAAGGTATAGGCCGCCGGATCGGCCTCGACGCGGCCAGCCCACGCAGAACGCGCGCTCGACGCCACCGATGCCGCCACGAAAGGCGGGAAGCCGGTGGTGGTACCGCTGGCCGGGAAGGTGGGTGCCACCACATAGTCCGCAAGCTTGGGGGCGGCCTTGCGCCACACCGCCGCCTCTCCGCACCACCAACTGGTGGTGGCCGGCAGGAGCAGGCTCTCACCGAGCAATGCCTCGGCCACGCCGGGCCAGAACGCCATCAGGCCCGGGCTTTCGAGCCAGCCAGCGCCCGGGGCGTTGGCCACCACCACCTCGCCAGCGCGCAGGGCTTGCAACAGGCCGGGAACGCCAAGCGCGGAGTCGGCGCGCAACTCCAGTGGATCCAGGTAGTCGTCGTCGACACGCCGCAGCACCACATGGACACGCTCCAGGCCATGCAGGGTCTTCAGGTAGAGCCTATTGGCACGCACCGTGAGGTCGCCGCCCTCCACCAGCGTGAGGCCCAGGTAGCGGGCCAGAAAGACCTGCTCGAAATAGGTCTCGTTGTGAGGGCCGGGCGTCAGCAGGACGACACGCGAGCGCTCGCCAGCCGGCGACAGGCGGAGCAGGCCCTGAAGCAACGTCTGGAAGCTCGAGGCCACGCGCTGCACATGCAGATCGCGGAAGGCCTCGGGGAACTGTTGCGCGATGATCAGGCGGTTTTCGAGCAGGTAGCCCAGCCCCGACGGCGCCTGGGTGCGCTGACCCAGCACCCACCAGCCGCCGTCGGGGCCGCGGGTCAGCTCGAACGCAGCCACGTGCAGGTGCACGCCACCGGGCGGCACGCAGCCGTGCAGGGGCCGCAGGTACTGCGGGTGGCCGAGCACCAGCGAGGGGGGCAGAAGGCCTTCGTCGAGCAAGCGCCGCTCGCCGTACACATCGGCCAGCGTGGCATTGAGCAGGCGGGCGCGCTGGGCCACACCAGCCTCGATGTCGGCCCATTCTTCGGCACCGATCAGCACCGGCAGCAACTCAAGCGGCCACTCGCGAGGAGCTTCGCTGCCCTCGGCGTACACGTTGTAGGTGGCGCCGTCGTCGTGCACGCGGCGTTGGACCCGAGCGGCGCGAGTGGTCAGGTCTTGCCAGCCGTCGGTGCCCACTGCCTCGAAGAACGACTTCCACAGTGGTGCAAGCCGGTCGCGTGAGGCTCCGGGCGCGTTCAGCCTGCCGCGCAGTTCGTCGAAGTGGCCCTCGCTGCCCAGCACGGCCGCCGCACCTGCCAACAGGTCGGCCGCAGGCACAGCGTCGTCGGGCAGCAGGCTGCTCTGGCGCGGCGTGGCCTGGGAACCGGGTGGCGCTGGGGGACTGGACATGGCCCGATCATGCCTGCGCGCAGCAGGCCCGGCCATCCGGACCCGCCCGCGCGGGCAGGCCCATGGGCCTACCTACCTGCACGGCGAAGGTCGAGCGTGAACGGGAACTCCAGGCTGCGCTCCGGCGGCGGCACCTCCAACGTGCCGGACGTGTGCCCGTGCGGGAAGAAGCGCGCCAGCCGGCGGCTCTCGGCCTCGTAGGCGTTGACCGGGAAGGTCACGTAGTTTCGGCCGCCGGGGTGCGCCACGTGGTATTGGCAGCCGCCCAGCGAACGGTTCATCCACGTGTCGACCAGGTCGATCGTGAGCGGCGCATGGGTGCCGATCGTGGGGTGCAAACCGGAGGGCAGCTCCCAGGCGCGGTAACGCACACCAGCGACGTACTCGCCCACGCGGCCGGTCGGCTGCAGGGGCACCGCCACGCCGTTGACGGCGATCCGGTGCCGCGGATCCACCAGGCCGGTGAGCATGATCTCGATGCGCTCCAGTGACGAATCCACATAGCGCACCGTGCCGCCTGCCGAACCCTCCTCGCCCATCACGTGCCAGGGTTCCAGCGCATTGCGCAGCGTCAGGTGCACGCCGCGGCTGCTGAGCTCGCCGATCTTCGGGAACCGGAACTCGAAATGCGGCGCGAACCACTGGCCGTCGAAGGCGTAGCCGGCGCGGGACATGTCGTCCATCACGTCGTCAAAATCCATCTTGACGAAGGTGGGCAGCAGGAAGCGGTCGTGCAGTTCGGTGCCCCAGCGCACCAGCGGCGCCTTGTACGGCGCCTTCCAGAAGCGCGCCACGAGCGACCGCAGCAGCAGCTGCTGCACGATGCTCATGCGCGCATGCGGCGGCATCTCGAAGGCGCGCAGCTCCAGCAGTCCCAGGCGGCCGGTGGCTGCGTCGGGTGAGTAGAGCTTGTCGATGCAGAATTCGCTGCGGTGGGTGTTGCCGGTCACGTCCACCAGCACATTGCGCAGCGTGCGGTCCACCAGCCAGGGCGGCATGTGCTGGCCATGCAGGGTCTGGTTGCGGTGAATTTCGCCCAGCGCGATTTCCAGCTCGCGGAGCTGGTCGTTGCGGGCCTCGTCGACCCGCGGCGCCTGGCTCGTCGGGCCGATGAACAAGCCCGAGAACAGGTAGCTCAGCGACGGGTGGTTGTGCCAGTAGGCCAGCAGCGAGGCCAGCAGATCCGGTCGGCGCAGGAAGGGCGAGTCGGCCGGGGTGGCGCCGCCCATCACGAAGTGGTTGCCGCCGCCCGTGCCCGTGTGGCGGCCATCCAGCATGAACTTCTCGCTGGACAGGCGCGACTGGAACGCGGCCTCGTAGAGGAACTCGGTGTGCTGGACCAGTTCACCCCAGTTGTGGGCGGGGTGGATGTTGACCTCGATGACGCCGGGGTCGGGCGTGACCTGCAGCAGCTTGAGACGGGGATCTCGCGGCGGGGGGTAGCCTTCCAGGATGATCTTCACGCCCAGGTCGGCGGCCGTGGCCTCGACGGCAGCGAGCAGTTCGAGGTAGTGTTCCAGCGCCTGGAGCGGCGGCATGAAGACGTAGAGCACGCCCGTCGCGTTCCCGATGGCCTCTGCCTTCGGGCCGTTCGCGCGCCGCGGATCACGTGCCTCCACACAAAGCGCCGTGCGGGTGATCCAGTGGGCCGACTGGTGGCGCACCGGCACAGCGTTCGGGTCGCCCGGATCAGTCGACGATGTCGTACCCAGCGGGCCTTCCCCCGCACTGCCCATTCCCTGTGCCGAACCGGTGCTGCCTTGGAGGGCCACCACGCCGCCCTCGGCAAAGCCGCCGCCGGGGCTGTGGGGCGCATAGCCGCCTCCGTATTGCGCGCGCAACGAGGCCGCCGAGGGCAGCACGCCGCGCGGCGCAAAGGGATCGTGCTCGTGGAAGTACGGGTAGTCTCCCTTGGAGACCCAGGGCAGCGAATCCAGCGGCAGGCGGTAGCCCATCGGCGAATCGCCGGGGTGCAGATACATGCGCTCGTCGCGGAAGAACCAGGGCCCGGTGACCCATTGGCTGCCCGACAGTGCAGGGCCCTCGCTGCGCTTGATGGGCAGCACGTAGCCGACCTCATGGTCCAGGCCGATGTCGAAGACCCGGCGCAGCCGGGCACGCTCCATCTCGTCGTCCAGCCGCGCGTGGAACGGATCCACGTTAACCGGTAGGCGGCGCTCGCGCCAGAGGTAGTACCAGGTGTCCTCGTAGGCGGTCTGCACGAACTGCTTGTCCAGCCCCAGGCGTGCGGTGAGCGCCTGGATGAAGCGCTTGGCGTCCTCGCTGGTGTAGGCGTGCGGGTCGCGCTCGTCCGCGAACAAGCTCGGATCCTGCCAGCACGGCTGGCCGTCAGCGCGCCAGCAGATCGACAAGGCCCAGCGCGGCAGTTGCTCGCCGGGGTACCACTTGCCCTGGCCGAAATGCAGGAACCCGCCCTGCCCGTATTCGGCACGCAGGCGGTGCACCAGATCCTGCGCAAAGATGCGCTTGGTGGGGCCGAGCGCATCGGTGTTCCACTCGGCGCCGTCGCGGTCGTCCACCGCCACGAAGGTGGGCTCGCCGCCCATGGTCAGCCTTACGTCACCGACCACCAGCTCGCGGTCCACCCGGTCGCCCAGGCGAAGCACCTCGGCCCATTGCGCCTCGGTGTAGGGCTTGGTGACGCGGGGAGACTCCCAGATGCGGGTGATGGCCATCTCGTGGCCGAAGGTCACCTCGCTTTCGTCCACCGCTCCGCTCACGGGTGCCGCACTCGACGGCTGCGGGGTACAGGCGAGCGGGATGTGGCCCTCGCCGGCCAGCAGGCCGGATGTGGGGTCGAAACCGATCCAGCCGGCACCGGGCAGGTAGACCTCGCACCAGGCATGCAGGTCAGTGAAATCGACCTCGGTGCCGCTCGGGCCGTCGAGCGCCTTCACATCGGGCGCGAGCTGGATCAGGTAGCCGGAGACAAAGCGCGCCGCAAGGCCCAGATGGCGCAAGGTCTGGACCAGCAGCCAGCCGGTGTCGCGGCAGGAGCCCGAACGGTTGACCAGCGTCTCCTCCGGCGTTTGAACGCCGGGTTCCATGCGGATCAGGTACGAGATGTCACTTTGCAGGCGCTGGTTCAGGCCGACCAGGAAATCCATCGTGCGCGTGCTGCTGCGGTCGATGGAGGAGAGGAACTGGCGGAACGCCGGCGTGGCCACCTCGGTGACCAGGTAGGGCGCCAGTTCTCGCGCGAGTTCGGGCTCGTAGGTGAACGGGAAGACTTCGGCGCCCGGCTCCAGGAAGAAGTCGAAAGGGTTGAAGACCGACATCTCGGCCACCAGGTCGATGGTGACCTTGAACTCGGTCGTCTTCTCGGGGAAGACCAGGCGCGCCAGGTAGTTGGCAAAGGGATCCTGCTGCCAATTGATGAAGTGGCCCTCGGGCTCGACCTTCAGCGAGTACGACAGGATGGGCGTGCGGCAGTGCGGCGCCGGGCGCAGGCGCACCACCTGCGGCGACAGGCCCACGCGCCGGTCGTACTTGTAGTGCGTGACGTGCTTGAGAGCGACGTGGATAGACAAGGGAGGTCCTTAGCAGAATCAGTGGGCGGTGACCAGGAAGTCACGGCTGATGCCCAGGCCCAGGTCGCCGACACGGTCGAGGAACTGGGTCAGATAGGCGTGCAGGCCGGTCGAGAGGATCTCGTCGATGCGGCCGTATTCCAGGTCGGCCTGCAGGCGGCCGGCGCGGCGCTGGGTGTCGGCCGACTGTTCATTGGCCACCAGCTTGAGGTTGATCACCACTTCGTGCATGCAGGCGGCCAGCGAGCGTGGCATGTCGGGCCGAAGGATCAGCAACTCGGCCACCTTCTCGGGCTGGATCACGTTGCGGTAGACCTTGCGGTAGATCTCGAAGCCGGAGACCGAGCGCAGGATCGCCGACCAGTGGTAGAAGTCGTACTCGTTGTCGCGCTCACTGGCGACGCCGTAGAAATCGCTCTGCACGGCATGGAACTTCACGTCCAGCAGGCGGGCGGTGTTGTCCGAGCGTTCCAGGAACGAGCCGATGCGGATGAAGTGAAAGGCCTCGTCCTGCAGCATGGTGCCCACGGTCACGCCGCGGCTCAGGTGCGAGCGGAACTTCACCCACTCGAAAAGGCTGGAGGGGTCGCGCGCCAGGGTGCCGTCGGCCACTAGGCGGTTGAACTCCAGCCAGGTCTGGTTGGTGGTCTCCCAGACCTCGGTGGTCAGCGTGCCGCGCACGGCCCGCGCGTTCTCTCGGGCTGCACGCAGGCAACTGAGGATGGACGACGGGTTGCGCTCATCGCGTACCATGAAATCCATCACCTGCCGGGGCGTCACGTCACCATAGCGGTTGACGTAATCCGCGGTGAGCTCGGAGATGCTCAGCAGGCCGCGCCAGCCCTGCTCGGCCACGGCGGCCGATTGGGGAAGCAGTGCCGTTTGGTAGTTGACATCCAGCATGCGGGCGGTGTTCTCTGCGCGCTCCATGTAGCGCGCCATCCAGAACAGGTGATCGGCGGTTCTCGACAGCATGCTCAATCCTCCAGCACCCAGGTGTCCTTCGTCCCGCCGCCCTGCGACGAGTTGACGACGAGCGAGCCTTCCTTCAGCGCAACGCGGGTCAGCCCGCCCGGCACCATCTGCACCTCGGCGCCCGACAGCACGAACGGCCTCAGGTCGATGTGGCGTGGCGCGATACCGGATTCGACGAAGGTCGGGCAGGTGGACAGGCTCAAGGTGGGCTGCGCGATGTAGTTGGACGGGTTGGCCAGCAGGTGCTCGCGGAACGCGGCAATCTCGTCCCGGGTGGCCGCGGGGCCCACCAACATGCCGTAGCCGCCGGCGCCATGCACCTCCTTGACCACCAGTTCGCCGAGGTGGTCCAGCACGTACTTCAGGTCATCCTTCTCGCGGCACAGATAGGTGGGTACGTTGTTGAGGATGGGCTTCTCGCCGAGGTAGAACTCGATCATCTTCGGCACGTAAGGGTAGATTGACTTGTCGTCGGCGATGCCGGTGCCGATGGCATTGCTCAAGGTCACGTTGCCGGCCTTGTAGGCATCGACCAGGCCGGCGCACCCCAGTGTGGAGTTCTTTCGAAAAACCTGCGGGTCGAGGAAGTCGTCGTCCAGGCGGCGGTAGATCACGTCCACCCGCTTGGGCCCTTGCGTGGTGCGCATGAAGACGAACTTGTCCTTGACGAACAGATCCTGCCCCTCAACCAGTTCGACCCCCATCTGCTGCGCCAGGAACGCGTGCTCGAAGTAGGCCGAGTTGTACATGCCAGGGGTCAGAACGACCACCGTCGGCTCGTTGACGCCGCTCGGTGCGACGCTGCGCAGGGTCTCAAGCAGCAGATCGGGGTAGTGGGCCACTGGCGCGACCCGATGGTCGGAAAACAGGTCCGGGAAGAGCCGCATCATCATCTTGCGGTCTTCCAGCATGTAGCTCACGCCGCTGGGAACGCGCAGGTTGTCCTCCAGCACATAGTAGGCGCCGGAGCCGTCCGGGTTGGCGGCGCGCACGATGTCCACCCCGGAAATGTGCGAATAGATGTCACGCGGCACCTGGACGCCCATCATCTCGGGCCGGAACTGGGCGTTGTGAAGGATCTGCGCCTCAGGCACCAACCCGGCCTTGAGGATCTCCTGGCCGTGGTAGATGTCGTGGATGAAGCGGTTGAGCGCGGTCACGCGCTGGCTGAGGCCCTTTTCCATCTCGCGCCACTCGTGCGCCGGGATGACCCGCGGGATCAGATCGAACGGGATCAACCGTTCGGTGCCCTCGCCGTCGTCCTTGTCGCCGTAAACGGCGAAGGTGATGCCGACGCGGCGGAAGATCACTTCCGCTTCCTCACGCCGGCTGCGCATCATGTCGCCGGGCTGCTGGGCGAGCCAGCGGTCATAGGTCCGGTAGTGCTCGCGTACCGCCTTGCCGGCGGCATGCATCTCGTCGAAGCTCGGTCTCATTCAGGCTCTCCTGCGACATTCTCGCTAGCAACAACCGCACCACCTGCGGGCGATGCCTCGGCACCCGGCCAATGCCAGTATCGCCTGCGCACGGTGCGCGTGCACCATGCACCGCCATCGCGCCAGACCCACGCACCACATTGGTCCGTGCGCTGGACAGTTATCCCGGTTTCCACATAGCGTGAGAGTACCGCCTGATGCGGATGCCCGAAGCGGCTTCGGTAGCCGACCTGTATGACCGCCACCCGCGGTGCCACGGCTTTCAGGAAGGCGGCGGTCGATGACGTCCGGCTGCCATGGTGTGGCACCAGCAGGATGTCACTGCGCAGCGCGGCCCCGAGCCGCTCGACCAGCGCCTGCTCCTGCGGGGCCTCGATGTCGCCGGTAAGCAGAGCACTGAGACCGTCGGCAGCGCGGATCTGAAGGACGCAACTCTGTGCGTTCGGTTTGGTGCCCGGAGCCGGCGTGGCTGTGAGAGGGTGCAGGAACTCGAACTGCACGCCGTCCCAATCCCACCGCTGCCCCGCAACGCAGGGCACGTTGAACCGCCCTGCGAGCAAGGGGTGGCCGGCCTCCAGACTGCTGCGCAGTTCTCCGACATGCACCTGCGCCAGCAGTGCTGCGGCGCCACCCACATGGTCGGCATCCCGGTGGCTCAGCACCAGCGTGTCGATCCGGTGCTCGCCTCGGCTGCGCAACAGTGGCAGCAAGACACGTTGGCCGGCATCGCTGTCGGGAGCGTAGCGCGGGCCAGCGTCGTGCAGGAGCAGGTGGCTCGCAGTTCGAACCAGCACAGCACTGCCCTGCCCCACGTCGGCTGCCAGAAGTTCGAATGCCCCGGGCGCTGGCCGCTGCACGGCCGGGGCCAGCAAGGGCAGGAGCATCGGCAGCCCCAGCAGCCGCGCCCGCCAGGGCAGCGGCAACACCACACAGGCCCCACCGACGAGCCCCAGCGCTGCGGCCCAGGCCGGTGTGGCGGGCGCCTCCCACGTGGCCCAGGGCACCTGGGCAAGCAGCGAAAGAAGTTGGAGCAAGGGCTGCACCGTCCAACCCGCCAATTGCCACAGCGGCGACCACACCAGGCCAGCCAACGCCAAGGGCGTGGTCAGCAGGGTGATCCAGGGCACCGCCACGAGGTTGGCGACAAGGCCTACCAGCGAAACCTGCTGGAACAGCAACAGCGTCAACGGCGCCAGCGCCACCGTGGCCACCAGTTGTTGCCGCAACGCCCCGCCCAACACACGTCGGGCCCGTGTGTGCCACCGCTCGACCAATGGCTCGGCCGGCAATGCCACTGGCGTATCGCTGGCGATCAGCAGCCCCACGGCCACAAACGACAGCCAGAAGCCTGGCTGCAGCAGCGCCCAGGGGTCGGCTGCTGCCACCAAGGCACCGCTGACCAGGCAGACGAGCACCGGCGGCCAGCGGAGCCCGGCCTGGCGCAGCCCCACCGCCAAAGCCAGCATCAGCACCGTGCGCTGCGCAGGCACGCCCCAACCTGCGAGCAGCGCATAGGCCGTGGCCAGGGCCACGCCACCCCAACGCGCCGCCATGGGCGCCGGCCACAGGAGCATCAGGCGCTCGCTGCGGCGCCACAGCCAACCGATGCCCGCAGCGGCCAGCCAGGCAAACAAGGTGATGTGCAAGCCGCTGATGGACATCAGGTGTGCCACGCCGGTCTGGCGATACAGGGCCCAGCCTTCGCCGTCGATCGCACTCTGGTCGCCCACCGTCAACGCGGCCAGCAGGCCCGCGGTGCCAGGATCGGCACCTTGAAGCAGTACCGCGTCGCGCCAGCGTTGCCGCCACACGCCGAATAGTTCGTCCAACCGCCAAACACGGGGCGCATCCAGGCGACGGGGCTCGCCCAGGGGGCCGACGCGCACCGAACCGACGGCCCCAATGCCTTGTTCGAAGAGCCAAAGTTCAGCGTCGAACCCCTCAGGGTTCATCGCCCCATGCGGCTGCCGCAATCGAACCGGCAGTTCCCATCGCTCACCGGAGAACAAGTGCCCCGGTGCTGCCGCCATCGCCACGTCGCCCACGGCATCGCGAGGCCAGACCAGCGAAAGGCGAGCCGGCAGCCTCACGGGCTGCGCGTCAGCACCCAAAGCGCTGTCTGGCACAAACTGGAACCTCAGCCCCAGCGCGTCCACCTGTGGCAGGCCGACCACTCGGCCCCGCAGGCTCAGATCCTGACCTTCGTGCATCGGCGCGAGCCTGTCCGCCAGGCGCTCGCCGGCACGCCAACCTGCCTGCGCGAACGACAGCAGGATACTGACCAACACAAGAGCCAGACCGGCAGCTTCGGGGCGCCAACGGCGCACGATCCAGGTCGCGCCACCCAACGCCAACCCCGCCAGGGCCATGCCTGCGTAGGCTGCGGGCGCGAACAGCGCTGCTTGCTGCAGTTGCGCCGCGGCGCCCAGCAACCACCCCAGCGCCACCGCCGCGATCCATCCCCCCTGCATGCCCCAGTGTAGGATGGACGACTGCCTGCTTTCCGACCGGAGAAACCCATGTCCGCCACGTCCGTCTCGGCACGTCTCGCTGCGCTCGGCATCGAGTTGCCGCCTGTCGCCATCCCAGCTGCCGCCTACGTGCCGTTCGTCCAGACCGGTCAACTGGTGTTTCTCTCGGGCCACATCGCCAAGAAGGACGGCAAGCCGTGGGTCGGTCAGTTGGGCCTGACCATGGGCACCGAGGAGGGCAAGGCGGCCGCCCGCGCCATCGCCATCGACCTGATGGGCACGCTGAAGGCGGCCTGCGGCGACCTGGACCGAGTGGCCCGGATCGTGAAGGTGATGAGCCTGGTGAACTCCACGCCCACCTTCACCGAGCAGCACCTGGTCACCAACGGCTGCTCGGAACTGCTGGGTGAGGTGTTCGGCTCGACGGCAGGCGCGCATGCACGCAGTGCCTTCGGGGTGGCCCAGATCCCGATGGGCGCCTGCGTCGAGATCGAGTTGATTGCCGAACTGAAGGCCTGAGGAACGAACCCATGGATGGATGGCTGTACCGACCCGCGCCGTTGTTGGGTGCGATGGCCGTGGTGTGCTTTGGCGCCGTCGGCCTGGCCCTGGTGTCGCAGTACCGGTTCGACATGCAGCCCTGCCCCTGGTGCACGCTGCAACGCCTGATCTTTCTGCTGATCGGCCTCCTGGCGCTGCTGGGTACCCTGTTGCGCTCCAACGGCATCCGCCGGGTGCTGGCGGCCGGCGGGCTGCTGCTGGCGCTGTGCGGCATGGCCAGTGCAATCTGGCAGCACTTCGTTGCGGCGGCCAGTGCGAGTTGCAACCTGACCCTGGCCGACCGGATCATGCAGGACCTGCGCCTGTACGACCTCTTGCCGGAAGTCTTTGCCCCGATGGCTTCGTGTGCCGACGCCGCCGTCAACCTGCTGGGCGTTCCGTATGCGTTCTGGAGCCTGGGGCTGTTCACGCTGTGCGCCGTCGCCCATTTGCAGGTGATCCGCGTCGCGCGCATTTGAACGCGGGCTGATTCCGGTCAAGGCCCAGCCCATTCCCCGGGGCTACGCTGTGGGCCGCATGCACGCTGCCACTGAACTCGACTCGGCGCCGGGCGCCACCATCGTTGGCGCCGGCCCGGCTGGGCTGGCGCTGGCCGTTGCCCTGGCAGCGTCCGGCATCCCCAGCACCGTCCTGGAACAGGCGCCCTTGGACAGCCTGGCCGACCCGCCGGAAGACGGCCGGGACATCGCGCTCACCCACCGCTCGCGGCGCATCCTTGAAACCCTGGGGATCTGGGAGCGCTTGCCGGCCGGCGAGATCGCGCCGCTTCGCCGCGCTCAGGTCAGCAGCGGCAGTTCGCCGTTCGTGCTGCCGTTCGACGCGCACGCTCAAGGCCACGAGGCGCTTGGCTGGCTTGTACCCAACCACCGCATCCGCGCAGCGTGCCATGCCGCCGCTCTCGCGCAACCTGCGATCCACCTGGTGGGTAACGCACGCGTCAGTGCCTTCAGGCGCAGCGCAGAGTCCGCCACGGTGCGGCTGGATGATGGGCGGGAATGGTGTGCGCCGCTGGTCGTGGCCGCAGACAGCCGCTTCTCCGGCTTGCGCCGGCTGGCCGGAATGGGCGCCAGCATGACGGACTTCGGCCGCAGCGCCATCGTCTGCCGGATGACCCACGAGGCGGATCACGACGGCGTCGCCCACGAGTGCTTCCGGCATGGCAACACGCTGGCGATCTTGCCCATGGCTGGGCGGCAATCCTCGGCCGTGCTGACCGTGCGGGCGGACGAAGCGGCGGCTTGGCTGGCATTGAATGACACCGAGTTCTCGCGCCGCATCGCCGGCCAGTTCGAGAACCGCTTGGGCGCCATGCGGCTGGCTGGGGAACGCCATTGCTACCCGCTGGTCGCCGTCTACGCCGACGCGTTTGCCAGTGACCGGTTGGCTCTGGTGGGTGACGCAGCGGTGGGCATGCACCCGGTGACGGCGCATGGCTACAACTTCGGGCTCTATGGCATCGAACGGCTGACCGCCAGTCTGCACGCGCTGAAGCTCCAGGGGCGCGACCTCGGCGACACCGCGGCTTTGCAGCGCTGGGCTGCGGAACACCGCCGAACCACCTGGCCGGTCTATCAGGGAACGAACGCCATCGTTCGCCTGTTCACCAATGACCAACCGGTCGCCCATTTGGCGCGCGGCGCCGTTCTGCGCCTGGCCAGCCGCCTGCCGCCCTTGAAGGCAGCGATCACGCGGCAGTTGACAGGCGGCGCCTAGCGAAACGCCGGCGCCAGCCGGTTCATCACCTGGCGCGGAGCCTCCAGGGTGTCGGCGCTCAACGAACAACCCTATGAATTGTGTGCAATTTAATTTTGCGCAATACTTATCTTCATGTCACGCCGACCCCGCATTCGGTCTGCCCAGCCAGCTTCCTGGCTTTCGCTGGATCTGCAGTTGTGCTTTGCGCTGTATTCGGCCTCGCTGGCCATGACGAAGCTGTACAAGCCGATGCTGGCGCCGCTGGGCCTCACCTACCCACAGTACCTGGCGATGCTGGTGCTGTGGGAGGCCGACGACGTGACGGTCACCACCCTGGGCGAGCGCCTGATGCTCGACTCCGGCACCCTCACCCCCCTGCTGAAACGCCTGGAGTCTGCCGGTCTGGTTCAGCGCCTGCGTGACGCGGCGGACGAGCGCCGCGTGAGGGTCCTTCTCACCCCGGCCGGCCGCGCGCTGCGCGTCAAGGCGCAAGGTATCCCCGAGCAGGTGCTGTGCGCCACCAACTGCAAGCTCGACGAAGTTTCGCAACTCACGCAACGCCTCAAGGCACTGCGTGCCAACCTCACCCAGGCGCCTGCCTGAACCCCCACCTCAAAGGAGCAACACCATGGCCCTCGACAAAGTCCTCTATACCGCTCGCGCCACTGCCACGGGCGGTCGTGCCGGCACCGCCGCCTCCGACGATGGCGCCTTGTCCGTCTCGCTGAGCACCCCCAAGGGGCTCGGCGGCGCCGGTGGCCCGGGAACCAACCCCGAGCAACTCTTTGCTGCGGGCTACTCTGCCTGCTTCATCGGTGCGATGAAGGCCGTTGCGGCAGGTCAAAAGGTCGCCCTTCCGGCGGAAGTCTCGATCACATCCGACGTGGGCATCGGCCCCATTCCCGGCGGGTTCGGTATCCAGGTGGCCATGGCCATCAGCGTGCCCGGCATGGACAGGGCCGCCGCCGAAGCGCTGGTCGCAGCTGCTCACAAGGTCTGCCCGTATTCCAACGCCACCCGCGGCAACATCGACGTCACACTGACGGTGGTTTGACGACGCCGGTTCATGGCCGCGTCATCTGCGGGTCATGATCGTGTCACCGCATGCGGCGAGGCTCCTGGGGTTCAACGACCCGAGGAGCCTCTTTCATGTCCAAGACCCTTTTCAGTGCGCTGGCCCTGGCCTGCGCCGCCGCTTGCCTGCCCGCCCAAGCCGAGATCACGCTGATTGCGAAAGCCAGCCTGCCCGGAGACGCGTCGGACCTTTCCGGCCTGACCGGCCTGCTCGAGAGCGGCGTCCCCGGCAACCTGCTTGGTGGCTTGGGTTCAGGCCTGGCCTGGGCTGGCGGAACCACCTTCCTGGCGCTGCCCGACCGCGGCCCGAACGCCGCTGCGTGGAACAGCTTCGTCGACAACACGACATCGTGGATCCCGCGCGTCCAGACGCTGACCCTGACTCTCCAGCCGGTGGCCGACGGCAGCCTGCCGTTCACCCTGCAGGCGGCACTCACCGGCACGACGCTGCTGTACACGCGGGATGCCCTGGCCTATGGCCCGGCCGTGCCGCCTGTCAATGGCAAGAACAAGCACTACTTCAGTGGCCGCTCCGACAACTTCAGCGCGGCCACCGACTCGCTGAGCCCGGCCGACGGCCGTCTTGATCCCGAAGGCATCCGCGTGTCGTACAACGGCAAGCGGGTCTACCTCACCGACGAATACGGCCCCTACGTCTACGAGTTCAATCGCGAGTCCGGCCGCCGTACCCGCGTGTTCGAGTTGCCGTCGTCCACGTTTGCCGCCACCACCAAGTCGGCGATGGGCGCCACCGAGATCGCCGGCAACACGCGCGGCCGGGTGGCCAACAAGGGCATGGAAGGCCTGGCCATCTCGCCCGATGGCAGCACATTGTTCGGCTTCATGCAGAGCCCGTTGGCCCAGGACGGCGGCGACGGCGGCCGAGCCAACCGCATCGTGAAGATCGACATCGCCAGCGGCGCGGTGAGCCAGTACGCCTATGACAACTACATCGCGGCCTTCGCCAAGGCCTACAACAGCAGCGAGATCCTGGCACTCAACAGCCACGAGTTCCTGGTGCTCGAGCGCGACGGCAAGGGCCTGGGCGACAACTCGGTGGCTGTCGTCAAGCAGATCTACAAGGTGGATCTGGCTGGTGCCGAGGACGTGAGCGGCCTGGAAGGCGCCGAAGCCCTGCTGGCCAAGGCCCCGGCAAAGACGCTTTTCGCGGACCTGCGCGCCGTGCTCAACGCCGCCGGCTACACCGACGCCCAGATCCCCGCCAAGCTGGAGGCCATGGCTTTCGGTGACGATGTGGTGATCGACGGCGTGACCAAGCACACGCTCTACATCGCCAACGACAACGACTTCCTCGCCGTGGCGCCGGGCGGCCTGCCCAACCCGAATCAGTTCTTTGTATTCGCCTTCGACGACGCCGACCTCGGTGGTTCGGTGTTCGAGAACCAGCGCTTCAAGCAGCCGAAGTAAGCAGGCGCAGCATCAGTTCGATACGGGCTTTGGCCGGCGAGAGATCGCCGGCCGAGTGCAAGGCGCCGTCGGGTGCACCCACCACAGTGGCGCCGGCGCAGCGGGTCGAGCGCCACACCGGCAGGCCCAGGGCACGGGCCCGCTCCAGCGCGCCCAGAAGCGCCTCGTGCACCGTGCCGTTGCCCGTTCCTTCGACCACCAGGCCGCGCGCTCCTGCGGCCACCAACGCATCCACCACCACACCGTCCACCCCGGCATGGCTGACCACGATGTCGACCCGGGGCCATTCGGACGGGTCGGTGGCCAGTGCCGCCAGCCCCAGCGCAGAGCCAGTCGGCCAGGGCCGCAGCCCGCGCACCATCCCCTCCTGGATCAATGCCACCGGTCCGGCTTCGCCGGAGCTGAAGGCGTCCAGAGCAAAAGGCAATGCCTTGCGCACCTCCACCGGCCCGTGAACGCGCCCGTTGAGAACGGACAGCACCCCCCGCGCGCCAGGCCAGGCGGCCACCGTGACGGCGTCCAGCAGGTTCTGCGGGCCGTCGGACTGCAGCGAAGTCACAGGCCGCATCGCCGCCGTCAGCACCACGGGCTTGGCAGGGGCCAGCACCCGGTGCAGGAAGTACGCCGTTTCTTCCAGCGTATCAGTGCCGTGGGTGATGACGACGCCTGCCACCTCAGGCCGGGCCAGGTGATGCGCCACACGCCGTGCCAGCACCTGCCAGATCGCATGGCTCATGTCCTTGCTGTCAATCTGTGCGATCTGCTCGGCTTCGAGGGAGCGCGCTTTCAGCGCCGGCACCGCGGCAACAAGCTGCGGCACACCAACCTGGCCGGCGACATAGCCCACGTCGTCGCCCGCGCCGGCAATGGTGCCGCCAGTGCCCAGGATGACCACCAGCGGGTTCGGCTCCGATTTGTTTTGCATTTTGTGAACGTCTGGATAAAAATACAGATACTGGATGCAACCTCAGCCGCACCTCAGCGCGCGGCTCGCTGCCATGTTCGAAAGCCCCAAGCTCACCGCCCGCCAACAGCAGATTCTCGATCTGGTGCAAAGCACCATCGAGCGCACCGGCGCCCCACCCACCCGGGCCGAGATCGCTGCTGAACTGGGCTTCCGCTCCCCCAATGCGGCTGAGGAGCACCTGCAAGCCCTCGCCCGCAAAGGTGTCATCGAGCTGGTGGGCGGCACCTCGCGTGGCATCCGCCTGCAGGCCAGCACGCTGAGGGCCTTGAACGAGGCGCGCGGCAAGCAATTCTCGCTGCCCTTGCCCAGCCTGGCGCAGCTCACGCTGCCGTTGATCGGCCGTGTGGCCGCCGGCAACCCGATCCTGGCGCAAGAGAACGTCGACCAGACCTACCTGCTCGAAGCCAGCCTGTTCCCCCGCCGCCCCGACTACCTGCTGAAGGTGAAGGGCATGAGCATGCGCGATGCCGGCATCATGGACGGTGACCTGTTGGCCGTACAGAAGACCAGCGAAGCGCGCAACGGCCAGATCGTTGTCGCGAGGCTGGACGACGAGGTCACCGTCAAGCGCCTGCGCCGCACCCGCCACTCGATCGAGTTGCTGCCCGAGAACCCCGATTTCGAGCCGATCATCGTGCCGCTGGGTGGGGTGGAGTTTGCCATCGAAGGCATTGCGGTCGGGCTGGTGCGCCAGCACATGCTGATTTAGGCGACACGATGGCCCGCGCGATCAAGGCGCCCAAAGCGCGCACGCCGGAACAGTGCCTGGTGCTGGAGCAGTTGCCCAATGTGGGGCCTGCCATGGCGGGTGACCTGCGCCTGCTGGGCATCCACCAGCCGGCAGACCTGGGCGGGTGCGATGCCTTCGCGCTCTATCGCCAGCTCGAACGCGCCACGGGCAAGCGGCAAGACCCCTGTGTGCTCGACACCTTCATGGCCATCGTCGATTTCATGCAGGGCGCCGAGCCCCGCCCTTGGTGGGCCTACACGGCCCAGCGCAAGGCGTTGCACGGTCAGGTCGCGCCAGGCACCTGAGGTGCCGAGGGATCCCCCCGCAAGCGGTCCCGTCGGGCCAGATCGGGGAACCAGCGCCACCAGGCCAGCACCACACCGATGGTGCCGATGCCACCCAGCAACACCGAGCCCACCGGGCCTAGCCAGGCTGCCGTGGCCCCTGACTCGAACTCGCCAAGCTGGTTGCTGGCACCGATGAACACCGAGTTGACCGCACCGACCCGGCCGCGCATGTCCTCGGGCGTTTCCAGTTGCACCAGCGATTGGCGGATCACCACGCTGATCATGTCGGCGGCCCCGGCAATGGCCAGCATCACAAAGGCCAGGGCGAGCGTGCGGGCGAGCGCGAAGCCGATGGTCGCCATGCCGTAGACCGCCACCGCACCAAGCAGCCACGCGCCTGCCCGCCGATTGATCGTGTGACGTGCCAAGACGATGCCCACCAGCACGGCACCTGCGGCCGGTGCAGCACGCAACAGGCCCAGGGCCTCGGGCCCGGCGTGCAGAATGTCCTTGGCAAAGATCGGCAGCAACGCCGCAGCGCCGCCCAGCAGCACCGCGAACAGGTCCAGGGACATCGCGCCCAGCAGCACCGGGCGTTGCCAGATGAAGCGCAGGCCGGCGGTCACGCTGTGCCAGTTGGCAGTCGCCGTGCGAGCATGGCTGGCGCGGTGTCTCAGTGCCATCACCCCCACGATGGCCAGCAGCAATAGGACCAACGAGACGGTGTAGACGCCCACGGCGCCCGCCGCCCCGCCCCAGACCGCTCTGCCCGGGCCCCAGGCGTAGACAACACCCCCAAGCGCTGGCCCGATCACGATGGCCCCCTGCATGGTCGAACTGCTGGCGGCCACCGCCCGCGGCAACAGCATGGGTGGCACCAG
>Ga0075156_10000665_pt1 | contig 18011 bp, 11 predicted proteins | sample JI81AbrownDNA_FD_70966 | JGI IMG/M metagenome (GOLD analysis project Ga0075156, IMG submission 70966) | Wastewater effluent complex algal communities from Wisconsin, to seasonally profile nutrient transformation and Carbon sequestration -... | ecosystem: Engineered > WWTP > Effluent > Algae...
GTTTTTGCATTGTTAGTGTGAAAGAGTCTTCCAAAGGTTGGGACACTTTTCTTGATTAGTGCAAATAGTTCTTCTTGTTCTACTTGTGTTGCAAGCATGCTCTCATGAGGTCAGCCGTTGGACCCAAGAGGTTCCTTGACCTAATGCATTGTAAATTTCCTTCTAAGTTAATTGTGCTGGTTGAGTGTGTTGTGGTTCCTGTACTGGGCAGGTTTGAAATAGAGACTTGCTGGTTTTTCAGGGACAGGGACTCCCATCTGAGCCACTCTTGCTTAGAGTCAATTGTAAATAAGTAGCCTGCAGGAATTGGTCTGTGCTGAATATAGTTTCTTGCAAGTGTGTAAGTCTATGCTCTATTCTGAGGTCTAGCTGGGTCTTCTTTTTGTAACTTCTTTCAGATGTAGTGGAGCCATGCAGGGCCTGGTTAAGTGTTCTCCAGAGTGTTTATGCCATATTCCACAAGAGGTGGATGTCTAATGCATTTGTCCATGCCCCTGTCCAGGATATCTTTGCTAACCACCTTGTGAATTCTATCTTGGAAGAAGTTCATTGTTCCTAGTAAAATGTGCGACTGCAGTGAATAAGAGTCTTGACCTGAAATCACTTATTCCTCTATAGGGGAGGCTCCTAGTGCACTGAAGCATGCATGCATCATTGAGCACCATCATTGTGCAAACTATTCACAGTTTTTTGAAAGTATTACTTTATCAAGCAAATGGATTCAAGACTTGAATTTTCGGCGGCTGATGAGTTGCAGGAGTAAACATGGTCTAGTGTTTTTTCAATGGTGCACTTTGAGGACACTTGTAAATATTTCATCTTTCTGTCGCCTTTGCTCCATTCATTGTTGATAAATTTCAGGACTGGGACAAGTTTGGCAAAGTTGAGTCCTGATATCACCTCCTCTAGAAGATCCCATGCAATCATCTCCCACTTTTCACTTGTTATACCTATGTGCTTTTTTCTAGGAACCTCTTGTAGTTCATACTGTGGCTCTCTTGGAATGCGGCCTCTGGAATGTAGCCTTGTATTTGGTTGTCATACTCCAGTAGAAATGAGGTTGCACCATGAATAATCAATAATCTTTGATGGATCCACTATATGGGTCAGTGCATCCCTTTCATGTTTCTCCTCTGCGGTGAAGATCTGGTCCAGATAAGCTAGGAGGTACAGTTTACCTCTGCCTTCTACCATGAGCTCTTCTATGTCTAGCTCAGTTAACTTGGAGGTAATGTTTGATCTCTCTTGCACCAATAGCTTGAATGCATCACTTACTGGCTTTTGAAGTGAGAATTTTGGTGGGGTACATGTGCAGATTGTTGGTGTAATATTCCATGCTACTTGACAGGTGGATATCACATATGAGGAATTGTGAGCAGCTTCACAGGATCTCACTAGGGTTAGTTCACAGTCAAGGCCTATTTGTAGGCTTCTTGTCTTGGTGGAATCCAGTGTGTGGGAAGGGTTCAAGTTCAAGTGTGTCAGTAGATTTTGTGAGACAAATATATAAGCATGTCGAAAATAGACGATCTTGCCTCTAGCTTTATGCCTCATTGACATCTATCCTATGAGCAAGTAGTCATCTACTGTGTAAAAAGATTTGAGTATGAGGTCCTTTAGGTCTCCTATCATGGCCTGTCTTGGGACTTTGTTGGGTATACCTTGCTTTGCTTAAACTTCTTGTTGTTGTGTGTAGAAAGTTCGCAAATTCTTTGATCCTGCTCTGTTATTGGGTTCCAGTGGTGTTGCTGATTTCTTAAACACCCTATAGACTGCTAGAAAGGTGAGTTTCTTGTTTCCCTTGGCTTGTAATCTTTTGTAGCTCCATCTTACAAGTTCTTTGTCTGTCCCTTGTTCCAGTACCCTTGGATTCCATGGCTCACTAACAATGGTCGAGGTCCCTCCTGGCCTGCTTTCAGTGTGGAACTTAACCGAGGATGCAGATGTTCATAGAGTCACATTGCCATATGCTTACCGAGCAGGTTCTTGAATATCTAGTGGGGCCTTTTTCCATCCAATTCCCACTCAGTGTTGGTTTCTACCAGTCCAATTATGTTGTATTGGTTGTTTGCCATGGTTTTATTGCTTCTATTGTCAGAGGAAAGTTTGAACTGGACTATTTGAGCCCATTGATGTTCTGGAAGTGGTAGTTCATTCTGTTCCTTGTGCTGTGTACTCCCCATTCTACCTGTGGGGTGATTTCTCCAGAAGAACTCATTTCTCCACTACCCTACTGTGACCCAGGCCTGGGTGTAGGTGTAGGTGTATAGGTGTGTTAGCCAGTTCTCTACTCGATTCCTGTAGAAGTTCTGTTTTTGGGTCTTGGGGGGTTGTGACTGTAGGTGTTGTGGACTCTTCCTTGTCTGTGTTGTTCTCTATGTTGAGTAGTTTTGCTAGGGGGTACTAAAGGTTGTGATGAACTGCATTATCATGCCTTCTGTATGGGAGGATCTTTGCTGATTCTCTTCTAACATGGACTGTTGGTGTGATAGCTGCTTCTTTATGTCTCGGTAAGATGTTTATAGATTTTCTAGCCTCTCTGCCAGTTTGGTAACAGTTTTCTGGGATTCTGATGAAATTGCTAAGTCAGACTGTTTGGTGTCTGGGTTGGGCCACCGTTTGGTGTTTATTGGGCTTGTTGTGCTTTGAATGAGGAGATACTACTCTGCTGGGAGTAATTTGTCGAAATTCCACCTGCTTTGGGGAGGCCTGCAGTGCTCATTTCACTCCAGTTTGGGCCTTTTATGTCCTTTGTGGATTCTTCCTCTGAGGAATCCATGGAGTTGTCATCCTCTTCCATGTGTTGTATCAGTGCTGCAGCATAGCTGATAGATATAGCCCTTGGGACAGAGGAGAATTGACGTGATCATTTCTGGCCATGAGAATTGATTTTTCATCTGGTCTGGGGTATCTTTTCGAGTTCTGAGGAGTTCAGTCTTAATTTGAGAGCCAACATTGGTTTGTCACCTATTTCCAGTGCCTGTGCCAGTCTACTCTTGTACACATTCAGGATCACTGTGCCTTTGGCATTTCGGGTCCTTGAGTGAACTCCACTGCTCTAACTGTTTCGGATCATCTTTGATCCCCTAACTTTCATTCTTGATTATTGAAAACATCCTTGGTAAATGCTTTCACAGTAGTTTGTCTTCATGAAATCCAAGAATTTTACCTCTGACACTGGAATACAAATATCCCCAACTGTTCCTGTTAATCATTACTCATGCGTCTCAAACCAACAAAATAGAACATGTGTCCTATTTCATTATTTCATGCTAATGCATTCACAGCAATGCCCGATTGAACACTCTAATGTCTTCACAGTAAAAGATGATTCCTAACAAAACAACAAAAAAATGATATTTTATCATTAATCATTAAGGCTAAATTATTCGTACTCATAATGTGGAAATAAGTCATACAACCTAAGTTCAACTACAAGCATTTTTCTGTGACAACCTTAATATACGCTATTGGAGCTGGAATTACCATGGATGCTGCCACCATACATGCCCTCCAATTGATCCTTGATAGGATGTTTACACCATTGTCATTCCAAATGTCAGACTTGAAAAGAACTGAAACTATTATTCGTCGTTACCACCTCCCTGTATTAGGATTGCGTAATTTACGCCCCTGTGGCCTTCCTTGGATATGTAGCCATCTCTCAGGCTCCCTCTCTGGAGTCAAACCTTAATCTCCCATTACCCATGAATGCCTTAGTAGGCAAATAACCTACCATCCAAAGCTGATAGTGCAGAAACTTATATGACTTGTCAACAGCAAAAAGCTTTATGATCCATTCCAATATTATGAATCACTATCTACTCAAATGAGGATGGTTTGATACCTAATAAATACTATCTTCCAAATTCAGACTTTTATGCAAAAATTAGCTCTAGAATTACTATGATTATCCAAATAGTAAAGAATGTCAAATAAACTATAACTGTCACAATGAGCCATTCACAGTTTCAACAAAAATTTTATAATGACACATGCGTGGCTTAATCTTTAATATGAGCCTATCAGTACAGGCAGAATCAACCAGGTGTGCACACAACATGCTTTATGATGTACACACCAGTTGAAGGTCTTACCTCCTAATTGCTTTGATTGTGTTTCATTGCTCTTTGGCTCTCTTCTTCCAGGTGTTCCTTTCGCACTATTGCGCATTGGTTTACCCCTTCAGTATTTGCAAACCATTCCTTCAAGGCACAGATTTCCACAGTGAGTGCTAGGATCTCTTGTTTTTTTGAAGGTGCATGCCAGTACTTGGCTCATTTCCTCTCAATGTATTGATTCTCTGCATGAGACATCAATTTGTTCACCTCCATCATTGGATTCATATTTTATAACTTAATTATCTAAAACAAAAGATTTGGTCAAGCCAAAATTCAGATTAGAAACCATATAAAATCTTTGATCGATCTTGGTCTCATGTATAGGCGTTGTTTCCCTTGGTGCCAACATGCAGGCGCTGTTACTTCTGCGCTGTATACTTTTCAATGTCGGTGTGCGGTGCGCAGTTACGGCACTGTAAGAAATGTTTTCTTCCCCTGCTGCGATATCGAAACTGTCAAAAAAGTGCATGATTTAACACCACGCGTAAGGTTTTGTAGTTTATGTGTGTATTTTACCTTGAACAACACCTCAACTACGCGTGAGCATAGAAACCAACATAATAGAATCCTGAGCAGTCAGAGTAAGCGCACTCCAAAAGATGACGATAATAGATTCTAATAGTAACGGCGGCATATTTGCGTTTGGCTTGAAAGTTTTTCTGGTTGCAAACTTGATTTCCCTTACCGAAGGCTTTGGCTCATCTTGGTCAACTTCATTCAGGACCCTCCATACCTATTCGAGTGCAGCTTACAAGTCTCCCGTGCGGTTGTTATTATCAAGCCCATCGAAGCAAACGGATGCATCGGAAGCCGCCACTTCTACCGAGATTCAAAACACAGATGCTGAATGGGAATACGAGGAGTACACAGCTCTATCTGAAGAAGACTTTTACGGATCCGAGTGGAAAGTTGGAAATGTATGGAATTCGAACCCAGATAGGATAGAGGAGACATGGGTTCGACTAATAACCAAAGATAACCAACTGGTTGCTTATTGGGGCGATGGATCCGAAGGAAAATGGTCTATTGATGAATCCACACAATTCTTTTCTGTAAGCAAGGAATCATTTGGAGGATGGCTCGGAAAAAAAATTTGGGCAGGTGTAGTAGATGACTACTATTATTTACAAGGAAGCATACGAGGATGGTCACCGTTGTCTCCAGCCAGTGTTTTGGGTCAATGGCAATTCAAGCGTCTTGGTGTATCTGATGCTGAAAGGGGTGCAGCTCCATGGCTTCCTGAGGAACCAATCGAAGAAGCGAATAAACTAAACGACGGTTGAATGTCAAAAATGGAATCAAAATCTCAAACCTTTCTCCCAAAAATTTTCCAACAATTTTGTAATCTCCTAGAAGACTTTCATCTTTCCTTAGGTAGACAGTGCCTTTAGATTGTTCAAAATACGTTTTCGAAAGTGACTCTTATCAATTGGCCTTATAAAGTGATCGATCATGTAAGATAAAATTGTTTTTATACTTGAGGTAACACAATTTTGTCAAGCTCAAGCTTTTTGTAAAGAGCATCTGTGCCAGAGATAAAGCCGGATATGTCACAAAAACATAAAAATATCCGGAAAAATCACTAACACCGGACAACAAATGTCACGGCATTGTGGATGAATGCTTAGAAAACAATGTGGACCCAGTAGTCAAGTTAAGTGCAAGCAATTGCACAACCTTTGCAACTGTATAAGCATTACAATATGTCAAAAATTCCTTGGTGGTGGAAGATTATTGGGTAGGCAATTTGATTCCCAACCTCACAATAAACATGTGAAAATCAGGCAAGGTCATTATGATAGTTCTGCATTCATCTGCCTCAAATATTTAACAGAATGAGCTTCTGATCAATAATGTTTTGGATAAGGAATTTGATGGAATTTCTACAAGGAATAATCTCTTCCTAGTAAAATCCACAAGAACATTCTTTTTTTGATGTATCAACATAATATCTCTTACTAATTCCAGTAGAATAACAGCCATGCTTAAACCACTGAACATGATAATTAATGGCTTCCGCAGATTGTTGGTAATTTTTTGCAATCATTTATGACATTTTTCATTAGTTGAGACTTATTCCATTTATCAAAATGATTAGAAAGAATGTAAGTTTCCAAATATAAAAGAAGGTGCAGAGCAGGATAGTGTCGACAATTTCTAAAGTGCTAAAAGAATTTCCACTGGATTTGAAGTAGTTATACCAAACCTAGGAATTGGAAATAGAGACCCGCACCACATCTTTGGATCTGCATTGTGAATCCAGTTATTGATTTGTTCTCCATACTCTCCAGTTCTCAAGAGGTCAAGATACGTTTGATAATCTTAAGCATTGTAGGATCTTGCCATATGTTGTAAAATATCTGAGTTTTGTTGGCCATACTTCTTTTTAGGTTTTCTGACAAGTGACGCAGGCATTTAGAATGAGGGATATTGGGAAACACTTGCCTCTAAGCATTAATAAGACCCTCATCTCTGTCTGAAATAAATAATGAAATTAAACTTTCTAATCCAGCATTTCAAAAGTGTCTAAAGGAAGAATAACCAACTTTCTTCATCTTCCCTAGGAACCAAAGCATGGGCAAAAATAAATATTGTTCCATTGGAATCTTGATATATAGCACAAATTAACATCCCTTTAAACTTTCCAGAGAAATGACATGCATCTAAACATGCATATTTCAGGTATGGAGCTACTAGTTTCTGTGCTTGCAAACTGATAAGCATGTGAATGAAATGTTTGGATGGAAAATCATCGTTAGAAACGGCAAACTCACACTTCAACTGTATACAAATGGGCGTATCCTCCATTCAGAATCATAGAATCACAATAAGACTGAATTAAGTAGTGTCCCTTTTCTTCATTTGAACTTCCTACAGTTGAGTCATTTACATTTCATCCCAAATTGCAGTTGAATTCATGAGGTTAACCCATTCTATATGTGTTGCAGCAATTGTCTTGCAAGAAAATTACAATCTGAAGTTGGAGACATATATCTGGAGAAAACATCATTTATGGAGCAAGAATGACACCATAGTCCTGAGAAGAGATGTTCTCCAGTCTTTGAGTTACAAGCTTTGAGATAAAATTGACAGTGTGGCTGCACACTTAATATGGTAGAGATTATCTCGTGAGTAGGCCACCTGAAAAGATTGCTGAATCTTGCACTGAGATAGTCTAATTAGGTACATCGTTTCTTCTCTGGATTGGAAAATCTGCAGTAGACCACTTTCACAACGCCGAGAATTGGGATTCTGAAAAACTCTTTGAAAAGGAAGCTTGATGTATTTTGAAAAGGAGGCTTGATGTCACAAATATAATTTTTAACAATTATCATACGTCGATCATATAAAGGCTGCCGAAGTGTACTCCCTTGTCCTTCATCTGCGCCACTTGTTCTTTTTTCTTGTTTTATAGCTTTTATGTATCCATAACGCAGTGCCATATGAAGTTAACATACTGGCAACCACTGGCGAGCTTCATGGGATCCATTTGATTACACTGAGAAAACAAGGGCTGTTTCAACCAAAGTAGGCGAACTTTGGCTCACGCTAGTCAGCTTTGGCTAGCTTTGGGACAAAAGTCTTGACTCCTTCAATTGGAGACCGTGGACATTGTAACAAATGCTTTTTTTAGGATTTATGAACAAATTTTTATAACATATCCGGTGTTCGATATATATCCAAAAAAACATTCAAAATATACTAAAATATGCGATATAGGGTTGTTTCATGCCAAAGTCTGGTATCTGTCACCTCTGGATAATCTAAAATCATTCAAAAATCCAAGCTCAAGCCACACATGAGTGGGGCTTATGTTGTAATATTTATAGAAAATACATAAAAGCTACCTGCCTATTAAGTCAAATTCACCAGCGTAGTTGACTGGCCGATTTGGTTTGTGGTATAAAGCAGTAGGCACTGAAGGATGAAAGAGTAATGAACCCAACCTTTAGCTTATCAATCTTTGTTGTCGCAGAATCTAAAATCTAGCGTTTAATGCTATCAAACTTCCTTACTGGATGGAATAGCTCGTTGTACTTCTTACTAAATTTTGGACTTTTGACATTAACTGTAAATAACTCATAATTAAATCTTGTTGAAACATATGCTACTCCAAGATACTTGGATGGAAATGATTCAACCATGGTCTTACATATTCTACCATATCAATCTTGATTGATCCTGCAAGTAAATAATCAAATTTCATGGTAAGATACTCATGGCATTTTCCTCTAGTTCTCTTGACTTCTCCTATACTTCAGCATGTCTCTTTGATCCATATCAGGAATTCATCCACCGCTTTTGGATCTATCTAACTTTAAAGCCATCTACATGCCATGATACAGTCATTTGCCTGCCTCAAACAGTCTTGTTTGCAACACATGGATTGTATGGGTTTACTTTGAATTCATATCCAATGAGATCCCTCTAGAATATCATTGCTAATACCAGTATGCCATATAATGCCCTGATTACGTGTACATATAGTACAGCTTCATTCTCTCGTGTAACCACAAACTTCACATACTCAGAATCCATATCTATCAGGATTCAACCAATGGAGCTTTAATCTTCATGATGGTTCTATGACCATCTGAGTTACTTTCATTGGAATCATGTTGTATCTATGCATTAGGAATGTCGCATGTTGCAACATCTCGACCCTCTAGTGGTTCAGTTACTCCCGTAAGCATATTTGGCTCTGTTGCTACTGTTGGGATTAAAACTTCATCTCTGTCTATCCATTTTCATTGTATGTTACCATTTGCACATATCTTGCTTTGATTCTTTGGGATACCTTGGGAATTCTTGGAGATCTTCTACTTCCTTGGCTATTTCCATTTGTTTATATTCATCTTCTTACTGATCTTTCTCATCAGGATCTTCTTAATTTTCTTCTTCCTGGTCTTCTCTGTCAGTGATTTCTTCATCCTGATTATCTTTATATGGGATACTATAATCTTGTTCTGTGTCAGTACTCTTTGACGACACTTGGATCGAATCATCATCATCCTCTGAATATTCTTTTTCATTTTATTGCTCTTCATTTTTTATTCATTTTGGTGGATAGATTTTTCTTCATCATCGATGGATTTTTCTAATCCCTATTTTGATCTTCTTGATCTTTCTTATAATTGTTGATTTCTTGTTCTGATCTCTGATCATCTTGTACAAGTTCAATGTCGTTTTTTCTGCTTGTATGTAGTCTGGAACTCTGAATATATTGTCATATTGGGCGTCATCAGTCTGGTTGTGATCCACTCCTGCGATACTTGTGGAGTCGTAAAATTCAATTCCTTCCTTGCCTTGTAGCACAAACCTGTCATACCATCTGATCTGACAATGTGTTAAACTTCTTCAATCACAGCGATTGTCATTGTAATGTCAGTAACATATTGTCGAGTTATATAATCATGAGTTGATATATTATAAAGATAGTGTCCACCTTGTTGGTTTGAGATTGATCGTATGTAGATGCAATCAATGGCTCATGCTTGTTGTGTAATCCTTGGTTTGGGATCATCATGAGCTTGAACATAACTGAACTATGATACACTAAAATGCTTGACACTCTAAATGTTGTCGTCTCATGATTTCTCTTGGACTATAGTAAGCATACATGCCATTGATAGGTGGAAAGATATACAAATTATATACAGTTTCTGATTCCAGCTGCTTGATGAAAGTTGTTGGGATTGATTGAAATGGAAGGCTATGAAATTTTTCATGGATACATTCTTTAAAAGTGCGATTGTTGCATTCAGCCTTCGGGACATTTCATTTGCATTCGCCAAATCATGATAAATTTTGGCACTCCCATTCTTGAAATATTCTAGAACTGATCCATATTTATTGTCACCATGTGTGCATTTGATTTTGAATCTTTCTTTTGCATAAAGGAGAATAATTCTTGATAGTACTGCACAATATGCTGCTACTTTCCAAGCTTGAACAAAATCACATGTTAGATATTTGATATTCTGGATATTGTTGCCAAGAATTGCAAATGATTGATAAAGAAAGTGTCAATACATAGTTCCACTATATTCTTGTGCTGCGATGAGTTCATTAGGAATATCAATAATATTAGCAATTTCAGAGATTGGTTTTGTTGCACTTTCTTTAACTTGAAGGCATCTACATCTGGTCCAAAGAATCTTTTGGCCAGGATTATGTCATCAAATGTCACAGGAAAGTCCTTGATTGCGGCCGTTTTACTAATGCGCTTGAGATCTGCCACACTTAGACTTCCCAAAGTGAGCATTAATTCTCGTGCTCTTTTGTCATGTGCAATTTGTCTATCAGTATACAAACTTTTGTTGTGATCTGTCTGTACCAATATGGTACCATTCTTGAGGTCAAGTGTAGTAATGTAGGCCTTCAGCACTCCTGCAAACTTCAATGGGCCATTTCTCATGAACACAAATAAATCATATGTGATTCAATATCTGACGTCTATCAGCGCCAAACTTAGAACGTTTAACATGCATTTGCTGTCAAACCAGACATCACCTAAGCCAGGAAATTTTGCTTGAAAATTAGTAATTGCATTGCCAGCATTTGTGTCAATTGTCGTCATGGTTGGTGATTTGTGTATGTCTGTAACCATCTCCTAGTTACAGAAATAGTGAAGATGTCTCTTAATTGTTCGATTGTTTCTTCTAACTTCTATCTCATCGATGTAGATCAAGGATTGATCTAGCTTCTGCTATTGTTTTTGGACACTGATTGTTACCCAAAGAGTATTGAGATTTGAGGTTGGATAAGAGACAAATTTGGCTTGAACAGCACTCTACATCTATAGGTACGCCATGTATCTTTACCATGCTGTTGTCATTATCTCTTGTTTGGTTGTTGCCGAGGTATCATTTTCAATAATCTTGAGTATAACTATAGTCCCTCCAAGATGAGGAACTGCAATATCCTGCATAGATTTAAATCTTGTTGTATAATTGATGAGGGCTCTTCATCCCTCTGCTTGATGTTGATCAAATTCTTCAATGCATCATAAACAATTTCGACATCATATCTGTTTTCTTCATATGTCAGTAAATGAAGCTCAATGGTTTTCAATAGCTTGATAGGCTAATTCTTGATTGACGAATAATCTTTTCTTTTCTGAATCTTATGCTGAAACCGTTGTGAACATTGCAACCAGAGTAAGGAGTACGCTTTCTCTTTTTCGCTTCAGGTAAAGCTGCAACTCTGCCTTGAAATTTGTCTCAAAGTCCTCATATTCTTGTGCCTTCAAATCCACATCCTCATTTGTTGATCGGCTTCTCTTTAGCATGTTAGCACAAAATCAAATTCTGTCTTATCATTCAATGCCTTGTGAATATCACCTCCATGAACATATTTTTGCTCGATATAGGTAAGTAAAACTGCAAATATCTTCTCAGGTGCAAGCCAAATTTGCTTGTGCATCCTTCAAAGCTTGACGCGCACTGTTTTCCTGTTAGGTTGTACATGGAAACAAAAACTTGAAAATCCCTTTAGTGTACAAACTCAACAAGGTGTTTTTGTATCTCTCATGCATAAGGAAACTGGTAGCAGATTAATTAGTCCCATCGAGAGGACTGTCAAGTGATCCACAAGTATTTATTAACCAGGCTTGTTTTTTCGATCAAATTGGTACACTATTCCCCAGTATCTCATTCCATTATGATGGCATTTTTGAGGAAACAGGCACACCAACTCAGCAACTGCGAGCCACACCTCACGATTAGACATATTCATACAATTAGATGTGTGAAATTTGATTGGGTTTTGGCTTTATGGTGTTGGGATGTGCAAGCCTGCACTTGTTGGGCACGTGAATTTAACAAGCTTAATCTGGAGAGCAACATGCGAAGTAATTGTCTTTGAGTGTTATTTGCTGCTTGCCACCTGGACTTTGAATTTGTTGGCTGGTTTGTTCACATATTCTGCCCTTCAATTGCTGAGTTTCTGCAGTCAATGTCATGATTTATTGGAAATCCTTTGTGGTTGGGTTCTGCCAATACTTTTGTTAATTTTTATCCCGCTACAAAAAGTTGCATATTCTTAGCAATTTTGAATTATTCTATTGTACTTGTGAAACAGATACATAAATGTTGATTTTAAATGAATGAAGAATATTGCTTGATCATTCTGCTTTATTATTATAGCAATTATTTTTAATGCTTCTCTATAATTCACCTGTTTGATTCAACTTGGATTCTTGAAAGAAATCGACACGGCAAAGGCAAAAGTTGGGATGATGAATAAATTCTGATGCGGAGTTTGAATTACAGCGTCAACTGACACTAAAGTTTCTGATGATAAAACAAAATTTGCTTCTACCAGGCAAAATGTTGCTTTGGCTGAAGGGAAATTATTATGTTTGTTGAATTGTTCCAATTGTGAATAATTGATGTATAGCAGTAAATTTCCATTATTCTTCAGTCGGTACGGCAAATATAAACTGAATAAAACTCTTTAGAACAAGATTCTCAAGATATCCACCTATTTCAATTATTGAAATAACAAAAGTGACAAGATTATAATGAAAGCATGGTTCAATATCTGTTGGTTAATTCTATGGAATTCCAGTTTCAGCAAATCAAATGACATTAGTTGTGATTGAAGTTTTTCAACATCGATCTGGTTGATAATTATGGAGCTGATTTCATAAATGGATAAACTCTTGTTTGAATTTATCAAAGATGTACACCTGATTTGGTCAGAGTTTCTGGAAAGTAATTACAAAAGTTTGCCTATAAACGCATTTGGTCATCGTTGAGAAGTTGTTTTTGTAAAGGCTCTTGCGGATACGCCAAATGCTCATGCCGCAGGAATGATTTATTTGAGGCGTAACATTAGAAAAGGTATTTGTGTTCTTTTCTTAAATTTATATTTTTTAGGTTGTTTTGATACATCTTTCCTTGTTTCAAGTTCAGCTTTTTTCGCGATCGATTTCTAAATTTGCACAGATCGAACGACCTAGCAAGTGACGTGATGTCCTAGTGCTTTTTTTGATTCGGATATTCGCCATTACGGTATATATTTCTAAAATTGGCATTTGCCCAACGTTCTACAGCCGAACCTCTAATATCATAATCTAATACCGGCGATTTTATGTTAAACGACCTAGATTATAGCTAGACTACGTTCGTAGTAAATGTTAAAGAGTGACACTACATCTTACGACTGTTCTGCAAAGGGCAATCATGTTTCTATCGTGGTGTAATGGTAGAACTATTCTATGCCTCACAAGACAATGCGCATTTTGAGTGCCCCGTTCTATGCTCAAAGCACAGTATTTGATAAAATATGGCCATGAGGCCTCGGAACGCGAAACAGGCGACTCCTGCTACAAGCGGGCGCAAAATAAAGATAAAGCCCTTCTCTAATCCACCCTCATTACCGCCTGATTTCTACTCGCGAACATCTTCTGTTCTTCTGGCTGCTACACAAGCAATTCTGCGACAAAAACCTCTTTATGCTGCTTCACCTCCTTCGATTGAGATTATCGGAGCTGACACCGCAACCGATGAATCGAAACATTGTAATTCAATCCTATCTGCGCAGCCAACAGCGGATAACGACATAACAAGAGCATCAGGCGCACAATCACCCACTTCTGCGCTTAGCTCGCCCAGTACGGTCATTTCAGGCTCAAGCTCTCTTCGTGTGAGAGCTATCTCTCGCGAAGAACTTTATAAAAGTGTTGAAAGCTTGTGCGTTCACAAGTTTGGTGCACACCTGTATCAAGAGATCACAAAAGCTATTGATGATGCTGCTTTAGAGAGCCTTGCAAGGCTTTGTGCTGACGGGAGTGCCATGGAAGTCAAGGGCGAAGATGGTAAGTATCTATATTTCATGAAGAAATTTACTGATCATTTGAAAATGCTTTTCCTTAGTTTGTTTGAATTCTTCGTATTCCTTTTATGGAATTTGCAGGAACGGTGTCTACAATTGCCTATTCAACTATGCCAACTCCTTCTACCGCTGAGACGCTTCTTTCAGCGGTTCACAACGTGTATACAGGATACACAGAGTACCTATTCTTTGTACGTTCAATCTTTCTTTACCTTGATCGAAGCTTTGTCTTGCAGCATTCTGTAAACAACTCTGGAACGGAGAAAATTCGGCCTCTCTGGGAGGTGGGTATAGAAAGTTTTCGTCGACATTTGACACAAAAATCCAATAAGACTTCTTGTTATGAAACAGTTTCGGTCGCTGAGGCTATTGTTTCTGCGCTGTTGACTTTAATCGAAAGAGATAGGGACGGCGAAATTGTTGATCGGGCTTTGCTCCGAGACACTGTCCGTATGCTATGTGAATTGCATTTATACCGGGCAATGTTTGTTCCACCACTTCTTGAAACCTCAGCCCTCTATTATGGAAAGGAGGGTGTGCGTGTAATGGAAGCTGGTAGCAGTGGCGAATTGGGTTGCAGCGATGTGAGTGGATTTCTGAAGCACGTTGAAATGAGGTTGGATCAATGCCACGAAGCATGCTTGGAATATTTAGAGGGATACGACGGAACTGCAAAAAAGGTTTGCACGCAATTTAGCAATTCAGAACCCATAATTGCACACATTGGTATTAGAAAGGCGCTATTATCGGTAGTAGAAGAGAATCTTCTGAGGCCGCACGTAGGTGTCATATTAGACCCCAAAAATTGTTTCTCTTTGTTGCAAGACAAGAGTCGGGTTACTCCAGATGTGCGACGCATGTATCTCCTATTGAACCGTATAGGCCACACTCGCGAACTCAAGACAACATTTTATCAATATGCACGCTTTTCAGGAATGGAGATTGTCCAGGAAAAAGCTGGTACCACAGGTTCATCAATTTCAGGACTTAATGAGAAGGAAATAGTTCCGAGACTTCTAGAATGGAAAACTGGTTTAAATTACCTGCTTCAAGAAGCTTTTGATTCACAAGACCAGTTCAACGCAGCCATTAAAGATTCACTGGAAACTGTCCTCAATGTTCGAGGGTCCAAGATGAGCGAATGGTTAGCCAAGTATGTGGATGGAGCTTTACGTGCACGTGGTGGTAAAACAGGTGACGCGATTGGTGAGGATGCGGAGACAGCCTTGGAAGAAGTTATGGTTCTTTTTAGGCATTTACACTCCAAGGATGTATTTGAAGCCTTTTACCAGAAAGATCTGGCAAAACGTTTGCTTCACAGCAAGTCCTCGTCCATAGATCTAGAAAGGGCTTTTCTATCGAAACTCAAAGCCGAATGTGGCACAGGTTATACCTCCAAGATGGAAGGAATGTTCAAGGACATGGAACTCAGTCGTGACATTATGTCACAATATAATGATCACGCGAGAGAGAATAAATCGTTGATTGACCCATCAGGTAATTTTTTCTTTGTTTGAATGATTCAATGCCAACCCTGATATCACAGATAACCGAATTTTTCTCACAGATTCAAGTAGTAACAGAGTCGAATTGGATGTTCAAGTCTTAACAACTGGATATTGGCCGCAATACCCTCAGTATGATTCTATCAAGCTTCCATCTCAAGTGCAGGAGCATGTTTCCCACTTTGAAAAGTACTACGACAACAAATATCAAGGGAGGCGCATTACGTGGCAGTTTTCTCTGTGTAACTGCACTCTAAAAGCAAATTTCCCCAAAAAGAAAATCGACTTGAGCGTCAACCTCTTCCAAGCCCTAGTCCTCCTTTCCTTCAATGAAAGCGAAGCTCTCACTTTACCCCAAGTAATGACTTTAACCGGTATTCGGGACAGGCCTGAGCTTGAACGCTTGTTACAGAGCTTGAGTTTAGGCAAGCAAGGCACGCGTGTACTTTTAAAGAGTGACTATTCTAGCACCCAAACAGACGATAAACCGCGGAAGGTTGTTACTGACTCGGACATATTCCGATACAACAAAGATTTTACTAACAAGTTGAATAGGATCAAAATATCAGCAATTCAAGCCAAAGAGACTGTGCATAAGGAGCAATCCAAGGTGCACGAGCAAGCATCTAGAGACAGACAATATCTTATTGATGCCGCTATTGTGAGAATAATGAAGGCCCGCAAGACTATTGCACATCGCGATTTGATTGGTGAAGTGATGAATCAAGTCAAACATGTCTCGAGACCAACCGGAACAGAAATCAAAAGGCGATTGGAAGGTCTGATGGAAAGAGAGTACCTCGCACGCGATGAGAGTGATACTAGCATTTACAACTATTTAGCTTAAGATCAATAACACAATACTCTGCCGCGCAAACTAGCATACATCCCTCAACTAGTTTGCCAATCAAATTCATAGTGGTACATCTTTTAATCAGGGGGTGCCATACGGCCGTTGATTGACCATATAAGATGAATAGTATGTAGCTTGTGCTTAAATTTCAAATATATCTTCTTTGAAAAATTCCGACTATACTTGCATAACTGAAGGAAGCTTCTTCTGGATTGTCAAATTCTTCCGCGGGAGTGCTTCAGTTTCAACTCGTGTAGCCTTCAAATTTGCACCTTCAATACACATTGCTTCTAGGATCCAGTCTGTGTGAGTTCAATTTTGTTGTTTTCTAGTTTCTTGATTAGGACACCAATGAATCCAGCCACATCATCCTCTACATCAAGATCCATCCCAAGATTTATCAATTTATTCAATGTCTTGTCGATTTCCACTGTGGTAGGAATGTAGAACAATGTAACATCTACATAAACTAGACTAACAACTTCTTCAGAAATGAAGAGACATGAATCTGCTTCCCACTGAAAATTCTATTCTCAATAGATTTTCTTTTGGGTCTTGGTCTGTCTAGTCTAAACTCTGAATGAATGCATTCTTCAAAATGCCTGCTTTCACTTTTTGTGTAGTGCATGCGGCGACGTCTCATAATTACAATTTTTAAACAATTTTCGAATGATTTTGTCATTTGTTTTATTTATGGTTGGGCTCCCTTGCATCCCATTTGTGGGCACCTGATTTATTGATATAAAATCCACCTTGATCCAATTATTTTCTCCTTCTGCTTCCATGGCTGTATTTTCTTCTATTCCAACACACTATCTCGTCCCTCATTCATGTGAATAAAGTGCCTTGTAATTTTTTTTAAAGAAGTCAGTGAGCATGTTGTGAGAACGCGACTTTCACCTTTCTTTTTAATTTTGTCTGCTACAAGAAAAATACCATACAACCAAATGCTTAGTTCTCCTTCTGCTTGAAGTCTTTACATTTTATGCTAATAAGATTGTACTCTTATTGTCCTAGGTACATACACTACTTGAGACAATAGGAAGTGCCTTGTCCAGAGTACTTGTGCCATCATTTTTGTGTTGAGCTTTTGTTTGGTTGATGCCATGTACCTAGCACCTTTTCTGGGATCATTTATATGACTTTTCATGTCAGGTGTACTGAGTAGGAACTATCCACCCACCAACTGGGATTTTCGCCCAGTTCAATGGTCAATGTCAGGTCGCAAGTGACATGTAAGTACTGCATGACCCTAGCCAGCTTGTTGTAGTCATCCTTGTCCAGTGATTTCACTCTGGTAAATAGAGAGGCCACTGCAGTCTCGATGTCGTGTATTGTTCTTCTGCATAGGTACAGTATCTTGGCTACTAGTTGGTGAAAAATCTTTCCCTTGTCCTCATTCTATAAGTGTCTTTGATAACAATTGCCAAAATAGTAATGCGGCTTGTAAAGGACCATATAAGGCCTTCTTCAGCTGTACATATAACATAGGTTTTTCATGTTTGTTTCTCCATACTGTTGGCCTTTTCAGTTTAAGCTTAATTACGGTTTAAGGGTTAAGCCCTAAATCTTAAGTCTTAATATGGCTGGGAAGCTGATGTGTGCTAAAGATTATCTACTGTTCGACATGAAGGATGTGACATCGAAAACACACAATGCCAAGTTCATGGTGGAGAAAATATATGAAATCAT
>Ga0075156_10000669_pt1 | contig 17989 bp, 12 predicted proteins | sample JI81AbrownDNA_FD_70966 | JGI IMG/M metagenome (GOLD analysis project Ga0075156, IMG submission 70966) | Wastewater effluent complex algal communities from Wisconsin, to seasonally profile nutrient transformation and Carbon sequestration -... | ecosystem: Engineered > WWTP > Effluent > Algae...
TGAAAACGCGAGCAGGGCGCCCGGCACCTACCGAACATCATTTGACACGCAGTCACTTCCTGCCGGAGTGTATTATTTCCGAATTGATACCAGTGGTGAAATTACACTCAAAAAGCTCATTGTGGTGAAGTGACTTGACTTGTGTTTTTTTAACCGAATAAATGTACGCAACGTGCGCTATGGGTGAAGTAAGCTCTTAGCGCACAGAGCGTTGTGTTCTTTATTATATTACCTGAACCGGCAAATTTGTAACTCCATTCTTCGTTTGAACTCCATGCACTTCCCTGTTCAAATAGGTGTCGGAAATTTTTCAATCAGCGCTCATTTGCTTTGTGAAACGCTTGCGATGGTCGTGGGGTTCCGGTATTTTCTTTACCTGCGGAAACGTCAGCCGGATGCCATTAGCGATTCCAATCGCGTATGGATCCTCATTGGTGCTGCCTTTGGTGCGTTTTTTTTCTCCCGCCTGCTTGGCTCGCTTGAGCATCCTGAATTATTTGTCAATTCACCAAATAAACTCCTGTATTTCTATGCAAATAAAACAATTATCGGCGGACTCCTCGGCGGACTGCTGACGGTTGAACTCGTCAAAAAACGCTTGCAGGTAACACACTCATCGGGTGATTTATTTACCTTTCCACTGATTGTGGCGATGATTATCGGGCGTATCGGATGCTTCACGACCGGTGTGTATGAAGAGACCTATGGCGAACCCACCACAAGCATTTTCGGCATGGACTTAGGCGATGGAATTCTTCGCCATCCGGTCACACTGTATGAGATTGCATTTCTCCTCCTGCTAGCCGGCTTCTTGAAGTATCTCGAACGCACACATACACTTCGGGACGGGTATCGTTTTCAGCTCTTCATGGCGCTGTATCTTCTCTTCCGCCTGCTGCTCGATTTCATAAAACCCGGCTATACCGTATTTTGGGAAATCGGCACGATTCAGGTATGTTGCATACTTGGACTACTCTATTACCGCCACATTCTGTGGAAATTATTCATTCATCCAACGGTACTCTATGAACGACAGTAAGCGCGACTATATCTACTACGACCACACCATCAGCTTGTGCAACGAATGCCACCGGCAAATCAGCGCGAAAATTATCTTTGAAAATGGGAACGTGTATCTCACCAAACGCTGCAAAGAACATGGGTTTCAAAAAGTGCTCATCGCAACGGATATCGAGTATTACAAGCAGCAGAGGAATTTCAATAAAGCGTCCGAATATCCACGCACGCCGCATACCGATACGGTGTATGGATGTCCGTTTGATTGTGGAATTTGTCCTGACCACGAACAGCATTCCTGCCTGACACTCATCGAGGTGACTGACCGCTGCAACCTCACGTGCCCTACCTGCTATGCGAGTTCGTCGCCGACCCATGGCAATCACCGCACACTTGAGCAGATTAATATGATGCTTGACGCGATTGTGCTCAGCGAGGGCGAACCCGATGTGGTGCAAATCAGCGGCGGAGAGCCGACGATTCACCCGGAGTTTTTTCAGATTCTCGACCTTGCGAAGTCGAAGCCAATTAAACACTTAATGCTCAATACCAATGGGATTAAAATTGCCAATGATCTTGAATTTACGAAACGCCTTGCGACCTATATGCCTGCTTTTGAAGTGTATCTGCAATTTGACTCCTTCAAGCCGGCCGCGCTGCGCAAGCTTCGTGGCGGCGATCTGACCAACATCCGTAAGAAGGCATTGGAGAATCTTAATAAATATAATATTTCGACGACGCTTGTTGTGACGCTCGAAAAAGGACTCAACGATGATGAAATCGGCGCGATTATCGACTTTGCCTTAACCCAGCCATGCGTTCGCGGCGTTACCTTTCAGCCCACACAAGTCAGCGGGAGATTGGAGAATTTCGACCCTGCTGTTAATCGATTGACGAATACGGAAGTTCGGCAGAAAATCCTCGACCAAACGACGATTTTCCAGCCCAACGACCTGATTCCCGTGCCGTGTAATCCTGATGCGCTGGTGATGGCGTATGCGCTTAAGTATCAGAATAAAGTATTGCCATTGACGCACCTTATCGACCCGGATATACTGCTCAATTCCTCTAAAAACACCATCGTCTATGAACAGGACGAAGCTCTCCAACAGCATGTCATGAAGATGTTTAGCACCGGGATTTCGACTGATATGGTCAGCAAAACCATCAGCACGCTCCTTTGCTGCCTACCGAATATTATCGCGCTGAATCTTTCCTATCAAAATCTCTTCCGTATTATTATCATGAACTTCATGGACGCCTACGACTTTGACGTGCGGGCAATTAAAAAATCATGCGTTCATATCGTGAATACCGACGGCAAAATTATCCCATTCGAAACGATGAATCTCTTTTACAGACAAGAATTTAAAGACAAATTACAAATCCTGAGAAGCGAGCTGCATCATGCATAAAGTCGATAAAACCGTCGGAGTGAATTTGCTGATATTTCTGATTTATACCCTCTCTTCCCATATCTTTTTTACTCAATTGAATCGCTTAATTCTGTTGGCGGTAATGATAGTCATACAAGTGGTTTTGAATCTTATCTACTGCATCGTCAACTTTAGCAAAGGCGATACAGAACTCGGCAAAGCATTTTTATTAAGTGCCGGGCTGGTGCTTGTTATTGGCTTTTCAATCTGTAGTGGCTCGCTGAGTTTTGACTAGGCGGAGTAATTCATGTTTTTAGAAATCGGACGAATTTTTATGTCACAACTCAAAAAAATACTTGGAATTAATTTATCGATATTGCTGATATATTCTATCTGTATTCATTTCTACTTTACTGGTTATGATCACCAAATAGGTGTACTAATCATGTCGGCTGTGATGATAATCTTACAGGCTGTTTTGAATCTTATTTTCAGTGTGGTCAACTTCAGTAGTGGTGAAAAGGATCAAGGCAAAGCGTTGCTGTTAAGCTCCGGACTGGTACTTGTCATTGGGTTTTCAATCTGTGGTGTAAGTGCCGAATTTTAAATTTGAGTAGATTTTATATTTTTTAAAATCAGGTCGAATCTATGTCACAACTAAAAAAAATACTCGGGATTAACTTACTGATATTGCTAGCCTATACGATTTCGATTTATGACTCTGCATCAAGAGGAGGTGAGGGTCTTGATGCACTTGTTGAATTGATGTTCGCTGTTGGCTTGCATGTAGGTATAAATTTTATAGTGAGTATGATACACTTTTGGACAAAAAACGACTCGCTTGGCAAAGCATTCCTTTTGAGTACAGGTGTAGTGTTGGTGATTGGTTTCTCTACTTGCTTGGGTAGTGCGATTTATTGATGCAGAATATCTAGGCACAATTGCGCACTTTTGCGCATTTTGCGTTGAGATTCTCACCAATTGAGAGTTACTTGATTTTGTCTCCATCATTTGGATTTGGTTACCCAAGAAGTTAACTTTGCACCATGAATTTCACACCATGAATTTTGCACAATGATTTCACACCATGAATTTTGCACGACAAGTAGTTGCCTACAAAAAGTATTTTATTGACTTTTACTCCAAGCAGCCTGATAATGTTCAAGTTAAGATAGAATGGACATTGAATCTTATTCGTGTCATGCGCCGCGTCCCCGAAAAATATTTCAAGCATATTGAAGGCACGAAAGGTCTTTATGAGATACGGGTTGAAGTAGCGGGAAATATGTTCCGAATATTTTCATTCTTCGACAAAGAGAACCTTGTTGTCTTGGGAAATGCTTTTCACAAAAAAAGCCGTAAAACACCAAAAACTGAACTAGAAAAAGCACTTACAATTATGAAAGAATATCAGCATGAAAAAAACGACAACTTCCGCTCGGCTCAAGAAGAATCATGAAGGAACAAGTAGCATCACGACCTTAGATGAAATCCTCGATACAAAATATGGTAGTCGAGGGAACGAAAAGCGTGAAAAATGGGAACAAGACTTTGAATCATTTCGACTTGGTGTGTTACTCGAGGAAGCCCGTATTAAGCTTGGAATGACCCAAGAAGAGCTTGCTGAGAAATGCGGAACGAGCAAGTCGTATATTTCTCGTATCGAAAATAACGCAAGTGATATTCGGCTTTCGACATTGATGAAAATTATTCAGCGAGGGCTTGGAGGACATCTCACCCTCACTCTTTCACTCTAAGTGTGCTGTCAATTAATTTCAATCCTACTTTTACCTTTACCAAGCATCGACCTACTCTATTGCTTAGAGATTGGCACGATATCGAAGGCAAATGCAGGTGAATTGTACAGCGGTACCCAATCCCCCTCCTATTAAACCCAAACTGTTAATTTCCCCTCACAGCGGGGGCGTTCCAAAAATATAATACCGCCAAAACCGTAATGGTGTGCCGATTTATTCTTACTAATTGTCTTCTGACTCCTTACTCTAGCTGCTCCATGCTCAAACATATACTCCTCGCTTTTGTTCTTACCCTTAGTTGTTCCTCACTTACCTTCGCTCAGCACACTGCCATTGTCACCGGCACATTTACAGATTCCAAGACCGGAACGCCGCTTGCCGCGACGACGGCTTCTGTGTATTTGGCGGCTACCGGCAAGGTAATTACCGGCGCGGTGGCGAATGGACGCGGAAATTTCACGGTTCAGAATGTTGGAAACGGAAAGTACTATCTCGTTGGTAAATTAGTAGGTTTTGACTCAGTTCGTGCGAATTTCACGGTTAATGGCGAGGATACTATCCGCCTCGGAGTACTGAAAATGCTCCAGTCAAGCGTACGCACCAAGGACGTGGTCATCGAAGAAATGGCTGAACGTATGACCGTCAAAGGCGATACCGTGGAATTCAATGCCAATCAATACAAGACCGACAAGAATGCCTCGGCCGATGAAATGGTTAAGAAAATGGCAGGTATCGAAGTACAGAACGGACAAGTCAAGGCGCAAGGCGAAAATGTCAAGCGCGTTCTCGTCGATGGCAAGCCGTTTTTTGGTGACGACGCTACCACTACCCTCAAGAATATTCCCTCCGATATCATCGACCGCGTACAGGTATTCGACCAAATGAGCGATCAATCACAATTCACCAAATTCGACGACGGCGAACGCAATAAAACGCTCAACATCGTCACCAAAGCAGATAGACGAAATGGTCAATTTGGTAAATTATATGCAGGTTACGGCACCGATGACCGCTATACTGCCGGTGGAAATGTGAATTTTTTCGGTGGTGAACGGCGCATTTCGGTGCTCGGGTTGTCGAATAATATCAATCAGCAAAACTTCTCGATACAGGATATTTTAGGCGCCACAAGCGGTGGCGGCGGTATGATGGGACGCATGATGGGAAATGTTTCGCGGATGTTTGGCAGCAGTGGCGGACGCGGCGGACGATCCTTTGGCGGTGGTGGCGGTGGCGGTGTCAGCGACTTCCTCGTCTCGCAAAGTGACGGTATTACCGCTTCCAACGGCTTGGGGATTAATTACACCGATTCCTGGGGCAAATCATTTTCTCTCACGGGCAGTTATTTCTTTAATTACACCGATAATGACGCCGCACAATCAAGCAACAAGCAGTATTTTTTATCCGATATTCCGTCGCAGATTGTGGTGCAACAATCGACGAATTCTACCCAAAATATCAATCATCGTGCTAATCTCCGGGCTGACTACACCATCGACTCAATGAGCTCCATTCTCTTCTCACCCAAGCTCACATGGCAAGGCAATGACAAATCAGCCCTTACCCTTGGCAGCACCACCGCCGAAGATACATTGCTGAATATTTCGGATACAAAGTCAATCAATGACAATACTGCCTATAATGTGAGCGGTGACCTCCTCTATCGCCTGCGTTTTGCTACCGAAGGCCGCACATTCTCGGCAAATCTAACGGCAAATGCACGCAAGAATTCCGGGACCCAAAATACCGATGCGCTGAATTCCTTTCAGATAGGTACGACGCCCGTGATCGATACACTCCTTCAAAATACACCAAACTCCGGCACGACGCTCAGCTATGGCGGGAATTTGAGCTTTACCGAACCTCTTGCAAAAAATCATCAATTACAACTGACGTATAATTTCAATACCTCGCACTCCGAGTCTGACCGCCGAACATATACCAAGGATACTCTTACCGGTATAGTGGATGTATTAAGCCAACGATTATCAAATACTTCGACGAGTGACTATACGACACACCGTCCCGGCTTCAGCTACCGATTTACGCTCGCACCGGCCGTTGACACCGCCGCAAAACCCACGGCAGGAATGATGACGATGATGTTCGGCAGCAGTGGTGGCGGACGCCCGCCCGGCGGCATGGGTGGAATGGGCGGTATGATGGGCAATGTCGGCGCATGGGTATTTAATGTTGGAATGGACTATCAGATGGCGACGTTATCGGTCGATCAGACCTTCCCTTCGAGCTTCAGTGATTCAAGAAATTTCTATAATATCCTGCCATCGCTGTCGATTAACACACGGCTCAATATGTTTAGCAATCTTCGCTTCAGCTATCGCACTTCCACCAATCAGCCCACTATTACGCAACTTCAGAATGTGATTGATAACAGCAATCCACTTCAGATTTCAACCGGAAATCCGGGGCTCGGACAGGAATTCTCGCATAATTTCAATGCACACTACGGTACGTTCAATATGGTCACGGCGGCTGCATTTTTCTCGATGATTAATTTCAGTGTGACGGAGAATAAAATCATCACCGCGACGACCGTGGTCACCGGCGAAGGTGACTCGATTACCCTCGACGGACGACGCGTATGGCTCCCGAGTGGTGCGCAATTCTCCCGGCCGATTAATCTTAACGGTGCGATGAATGCAAGTGCTTTTGTGGTCTATAGTTTCCCGTGGGAACCTATCTCCGGGCTCAAATTAAATGTTAATACGAACGCTAATGTGATGTTCAACCGTGACATCAGTCAAATCAACGGTGCAGACAATATCGCCAATTCCTGGATCGCCACGCCTTCCCTCGGATTCGTCAGTAATATCAGCGAGAACACCGACTTTTCACTATCGGCAAGCTCGGCATTGAATACTATTCAAAACTCGATTCAGAGTGAACTCAACCAAACATATTACACGCATACCATCCGCGCCGGTACGACGATGATTTTAAAAGACAGTTCAGACTTTTGGAATGGCTGGCTTTTCACCGGTGACTTTAGCTATATCATGACGTCCGGCTTCGCTAGCGGCTTTAATCAATCCGTTCCGCTGCTCAATTTAGGTATCGGCAAACGTATCTTAGACGGGCAGGGTGAATTCAAGCTTTCGGTGTTTGACTTGCTCAACCAAAACAACAGCATTACCCGTAATACCGGCAGCGGATATATCGAGGATTTACAGACCAATGTGTTGCAACGGTATTTTTTGCTTAATTTTACCTATAATCTGCGGAATTGGAGTGGCGGAAAGTAGGTGGTGTGGCGCTTGAACGCTGTTGGGTGATTGCCTGTGTAACGCTATCAATGTTTGAATTTGATACGTATTTGAACACTTCGACAAGCTCAGTGTGACATAATCTATTCAGTAGGACATACCCATTAGTCATGCTAAGCTTCCGGCGGGCGTACGAACGTCCGTAAAAGTATGCAATGAAACAAGGTTGCCCGGAAGAAATCCCCCGCCTAAGAAGGCGACCCCTTTATCAAGGGGTCAAAGACTCAGGAAACGTCCCCTTTATCAAGGGGTAAAGAGAAAAACGTCCCCTTGATAAAGGGGAAAATGTTTGCGAAGCAAACGAAGGGGATGTACGGCGATGGAATAACGGTATAATTTATATGCTGATTATGTTGTTTGTTCCAAAAGTGTCATTAGTAGCTTGCCTATAAGCACAAACACAACGCCATCCCTTACGTTGACAGCATCACAACCGTCTCCTCCACGCCGTCAGATTGAATCGATTCTCACATTCTCCATCAATCGGCGGCTTCATGAAATCTTTATACCTTACGAATCGGTTTTTTTATGTCTTAGGCGGACTCGTTCTGTTTTTCACGCTCTGCTATGTGCTTGAGCTGTTGCTGCCGATTGCCAAGACGGCTGCTGCTGTCGTCTGTCTTCTTTTTGGGATAGAGCTATTCGCCTTATACCGCACCAAGCAGGGTATTCATGCCGAGCGCCGCACACCCGACAAGCTCTCCAATGGCGATGAAAATGAAATCGTCATCTCACTTCACAATCGCTATGCGTTTCCTGCACATCTTACCATTATTGATGAAATTCCCTTTCAATTTCAAGTGCGTGACTCGTATTATGAGGCACAGCTTGCGCCGGACGAACGTCGGGCGGTGAAGTATTCGCTGCGTCCGACGAAACGGGGAGAGTATAATTTCGGTGCCGTCAATGTCTTTATTTCGTCTGTAATAGGGCTCGCTCGCCGGCGGTATCGTTTTGATAATAATGCCGTTGCAGTCGTCTATCCATCCTACGTTCAATTACGCAAGTATGAATTACTCGCCATCAGCAATCGACTGACCGATGCCGGTATCAAGCAGATTCGTCGGGTGGGACAATCGATGGAATTCGAGCATATCCGGCAGTATGTCCGGGGTGATGATTATCGGTTGGTCAATTGGAAAGCATCGGCGCGCAGAGGTGATTTGATGGTAAATAATTACACGGATGAGAAAGCGCAGCAGGTGTATTCGGTGATTGACAAGGGGCGCGTGATGAAGATGCCGTTTGAGGGGTTGAGTCTGCTCGATTATGCGATTAATTCTTCGCTGATTATCTCGAATGTTGCGCTGTTAAAACAGGATAAAGCCGGGATTGTTACGTTTTCTCATAAGATAGGATCCGTACTCCCTGCCGAACGTAAGTCTTCACAAATGCACACGATACTCGAATTGCTCTTTGCCGAAAAGACCGGTTACACCGAGTCAAATTACGAGCTCCTTCATGCCACGCTCCGGCAGAGAGTGCCGCAGCGAAGCTTGATCTTGCTCTATACCAATTTCGAGACGCTTTCCTCGCTTACGCGGCAGCTTCCGTACCTGAGAAGTATTGCCAGGCGGCATTTACTCGTGGTGATTTTCTTTGAGAATACGGAATTGCGTCAGCGGCTTGAAGCGCCTGCCAAGACGACGGAAGAGATTTACCTCAAGACGATTGCCGAGAAATTCGCTTTTGAAAAACGCTTGATTGTCAAGGAATTAGAACGCTTTGGCATTCAGTCGGTGCTCACACCTCCCGAGCAATTGACCGTCAACACGATCAACAAATATCTTGAGCTCAAGGCGCGGCGGATGATATAATTCATCAATTAAGGCGATAAAACTTCGCGGAGAGTACCCAGTAATTTATCGGCTGTATAGGGCTTGCTCAGCAATGCCATTGCTCCTGCATTGGAGAGATTTTTGGCAATTTCGCCGTGCATCAGACCGCTTGCTGCGATCACGCGAACGTCAGGATTGATTGCTTTCAGGAGTCCGATGAGCTCCAATCCACCTACCACCGGCATCATTACATCAGTGACAACGATGTCAATTTCGCTTGATTGTTCGCGATATATCTGTGCTGCCTCAGCGCCGTTTACTGCCGTAATTACCCTATATCCTGAAGATTGAAGAATATCTTCGGCGATACTCCTGATTAATTCCTCGTCTTCGACCAGCAATACCGTTTCATTATTTGCGACCGCAATTTCCTCTTTGGGTAGCTCCTCAAGCGAATGTTCTTGGGAAATTTCAGCCGGCAAATAGATGGAAAATGATGTACCTACATTCACCTCGCTGTAGAGATGAAGAAAGCCGCCATGATTCCTGACAATAGAAAAGACCGTCGTCAGCCCGATGCCGGTGCCCTTACCCACTTCTTTGGTCGTAAAGAATGGCTCGAAGACCTTATCCTGGAGTTCGTGCGGAATGCCTTTGCCGGTATCACGTATCGTAATCTGCACATACGTTCCGGGCCGGGCGTCGATAAAATGCTGGAGAATATACTCATTAGCGATGATATAGCCCGCTTCAACCGACAAGATGCCGCCGCGTTCTTTCATCGCGTCACGCGAATTGATGCACAGATTCATGATCACCTGATGCAATTGTGTCGGGTTGCCGTGAACGATGAGGTCTTCGGTCGGCATATTTACCTGTACGTCAATTTCTTTCGGGAAGGTCAGCCGTGCCATTTTGATGACCTCATCGATGGAGTATTTCACATTTACGGGCTGGAGTTCTTCTTGCGAACCTCTTGCGAAAGATAGTACTTGACCAATCAATCCCGAACCTCGCTGTACGGTCGAGATAATGGTATCGATACGCTTGACAGACTGTTCGTCGGTGAGCTTCATTTTAATGATTTCCATACCGAGCACGACCGGAGTGAGGATATTATTGAGGTCATGGGCAATTCCACTGGCGAGGGTACCGATACTTTCGAGGCGTTGGGCACGAAAAAGCTGTTTTTCGAGACTTTTTTTCTCCGTGATATCGGTATTGGTCACGAGTACAGCGGTGGGGATATTTTCTGCATTGCGAACTAATTTCCACCTGCTTTCGACGAGAATTTTCCGGTTGTCTTTCGTGGTTTGGATAAATTCCCCCGACCATTCGTTTTTTTCAAGGAGAATTTCCTGTGTCCGATAGAAATCACTGCCTTCGGAGGCGCCGAGGAGCTTGGGGGCCGATTGCCCGATAGTTTCCTCGGCTGTCCAGCCATACATACGTTCTGCGCCTTTGCTCCAGGAGACGATGATATGATTGAGGTCACGCACGATAATAGCGTCTGGAACGATGTCGAGGAGCGCTGCCTGCTCGCGAATTCGCTGTTCGGTATTTCGTCGCTCCGTCACATCCCGAAGTATCACCGTAAACAATTTACCGATAATGGTATCTATTTGAGAAATCGACGTTTCGATTGGAAATTCTTCGCCGTTTGCGCGGAGTCCGCTGAGGACGAGGAGGTGCCCCATCGAACGGCTGGTGTGTCCATCATCGCCAAATTTTTTCACATATCTGGCATGAGAGGCGCGGAAGCGTGCGGGAATGAGGCGGTCAAGGGAGTGGCCGATGACGTCTGCTGCCGGGTACATGAACATTTCTTCGGCGGCTTTATTAAAGAGAACGATGTTATAATTTGTGTCGATGGTAATGACGGCATCCATGGCAGATTCGATCACGCCGCTGAGCCGGGCTTCGCTGATTTTCAGGGATACTTCGGCTTCTTTGCGTACGGTGATATCCGAGAACGACACTACCACACCATCGGGGGTGCTTTTTCCCTGATTGAAGAGCGGTTCTGAATTCATCGACACCCATGTCAGGTGCTTGCTGCCTGGCTTACGAATTCCCATCACTGCTTCTGTCACCGGCATTCCTGTCTCCAGGGTACGCATTGCGGGGTGAGCTGATCGCGGAAATTCATTTCCGTCTTCATCGATAGCATTCCAGCGAGGGTCGAGTGGTGTGCGTCCGAGCAGCTCATGTAATTCCATGCCGAGTATTTTCTGCGCACTTTCGTTGGCATCGATGATTTCGGCTTTTTCATTGTGGAGGACAATTCCCTCCTGCATCACTGCCACGACGGAGCGGTATTTATGCTCACTTTCCCGGAGACTGTTTTCGATTTTTTTCCGTTCGGTACTATCACTTTGCAGTCCGACAAAATGGGTAATCGTACCTGCTTCGTCGGGTATGGGTGTAATGCGGAGGAAATTCCAGAATGGAGTGCCGTCTTTTTTATAATTGAGAATTTCGCCTTCGAAGGATGTTTTTTCGATGATACTCTTGCTCATCGCGGCTACGGTAGCTTTATCGGTGTCTTTTCCTTGTAAAAACCTGCAATTCTGACCCAGAATTTCTTCGCGGCTATACCCGGTCATGGCGCAGAATCCATCATTTGCAAAAATTATCGGGTTCGCCGGCTGCATTGCATCGGAGATAGCGATTCCTTCGGAGGTATTTTGGAGTGCCCGCTCATAGATGCGGAGTATTTTTTCGGTGTTTTTCCGTTCGGTAATATCCCGTGAAGTGACGACCACTGCCTTAATTGCAGGATTCTCTAATTGATTATTACCCTTTGATTCTAAATACACATACTCGTTATTTTTCGCGCGGAAACGGAGTTCCATTTTTGCGTCATTGCCTACCTGACCGATTGATTCACGGAATTCATTCTGAGCGACGTTTCGATCGTCGGGATGTAATAGTTCGAATATATTTTGCCCGACGAGCTCGCCTTGCTGATAGCCGAGAGTAGGAAAGACCGACGGACTTTCGTAGAGGATGGTGCCGTTTTTGTCCACGAGAGTAATGATATCGGAAGCGTTTTGCACGACTTCTCGGAATTTTTCCTCGCTCTCCCGGAGCTTTTCTTCGGCGTTTGTACGATCGGTTATGTCCCTGAAATTAGAGACGATAGCGCCGACGGCGGGGTCGTTCAGGAGATTGGTCACCGTACCTTCAATCCAATGCCAGGATCCATCTTTATGCCGCAGTCGGTGACGAACGGGGATGGGGATATTCGGCTTGGCAATCAGTTCACCAAGCTTGTGTAAGGTAGTGGCATGGTCATCGGGATGAATGAGATCAAAGGTTGATTTATTCATATTTTCCTCAACGCCATAGCCCAGAATCCGGCTGATTGCCGGAGTTGCATAGAGTATTTTTCCGTCTTTGTCGTGGAGGGAAATAATATCATCGCTATTTTCGATCAGCGCGCGGAACCGGCGTTCACTGGCTTTTTGTTCGGCTCGGATTTTGTGTTTTTCGGTAATATCGCGGAAGGTGAGCACCACTCCGGATACCTCTCCGGTATGGCTGAGAATAGGTGCAGCGGAGTCGTCGATGATATATTCCGTGCCGTCTTTTGCCCGCAGGACGGTATAAGCCGACAGCTCGACGGTACGTTTTTCTTTGAGCACAATATCGACCGGATTATCCGCACGCTCTCCGGTGGCTTCGTTGATGATATGAAATACCTCGGGCAGTGGCAGTCCGATGGCTTCCTTCTGTTGCCAGCCGGTGAGATGTTCGGCATTGGGATTCATGAATTTCACGGCGCCGTGCTCATCGGTGGCAATGACGGCATCGCCGATACTTTGGAGGGTGGTGGCGAGCCATGTTCTGCTTTCGGCGATTTCGCGGTCGGCCTGATGGCGTGAGATTGCCATTTCGATCATGGATTGGATTTCACGGTCATCAAACGGCTTGAGGATAAACCCGTATGGTTGGGCAATTTTTGCGCGCTCAAGGGTAGCGACATCAGAATTTGCCGTAATAAATATGACCGGGATATCCTTCACTTCATGCAATCTTCGGGCGGCTTCAATTCCGTCGATTTTCCCCCGGAGTCCTACATCGATGAGGACGACATCGGGAACATGCTGTTCGGTCAATTGGAGGAGGTCTTCGCCGTATGCACTGACAGCCGGCACGACGTAATTCATTCGTACAAGGAGTAGTTGTAGATTTTTCGCAACAATATTCTCATCCTCGATAATCACAATTTTTTTGGTAGCAAATGTCATGAGGTTACCTAGGAGTAAATACAACAACAAAGTGCGAGCCCGATGTGCTTTCCGCGCGGCTGAAAGCGCCGTTGAGCTGCTCTGAGAGGGTCTGCACGATCTGCAGACCGAGGGTTTCGGCGTTGGTAATATCTATTGTTTCGGGTATTCCGATACCGTCATCCCGTACGCCGAGCTCGTATCGGGTATCGTTGATTCGGTGGATGGAGATAATTATCCGCCCGGTTTCTTTGCCGCTGAAGGCATATTTCAGGGCATTGGTCACGAGTTCGTTGACGATGAGTCCGAGGGGAATTGCGGTGTCAAGATTCACAAATACCGGCTGCTCGTCATTCTCAAATTCAAAAGAAATTCCCTGCTGAATCCTGCCGAGCGACCCGAGGAGTCGGGCGCTGAGCTGACGGATATATTCGGCAATATTCACCTGATAGAATGTATCGGTCTGATAGAGCTGTTCGTGGACAAGTGCCATGGATTTCACGCGATTTTGACTTTCAATCAGTGCCTCTGCCAGTAATTTATCCGGTACGAACTGTGCCTGAAGGTGCAGGAGACTCGAGATGATCTGCATGTTGTTTTTCACGCGGTGATGAATTTCTTTCAGCAATGCTTCCTTTTCGCGGAGTGCATTGCGGATCTGCTCCTCGGCGGCTTTACGTTCGGTAATATCCGATACAAACACTGTCAGCCCGATAATTGTATTATTCTCGGAGACAATCGGTGAATAGCGATTTTCCCAAAATGAGCGTTGCAGGGATTCATCGCCGTAATCTTCGATAAAGAGGAGCTGCTCGCCCTGCAGTGCGCGGTCGAAATTATGTTTGGCTTTGGCTTTGTCTGCTTCATCGGTAATTATATCGAGCATATTCATGCCGATTTTGATATCCTTGCCCCAGATTTGCTTCATGGTTGCTTTGTGGGAAGTGGTATAGGCGAGGTAATTATACTCGGTATCAAGAGAGAAGATGATCATACCTTTCGGGCTCTCAAGGATCGACTTGAGGAGTTCGTAGTTTTTCAGGAAATCTGCCTCACTTTTCAGAAGGGCGAGCTTGGACTGTTTTTGTCCGATAGCATAGGCAACATGCCGGGCGATAGTGAGCGCGAGATGAATTTCGTCGTCTGTAAATTCATGGCATTGCTTGAAATACACCATAAATTTTCCAATGAGCCGCTCCTGATATACCAGTGGAATAAATCCCAATGCGCGGATACCTTCCATGCGAATGGTAGGCAGGAGCTCGTGGAGCGAGGGGTCATTTTCGGCATCGGATACGAGGATCGGGCGGGCATTTTTCTCGGATGGTGTCCATGGTGAATGACCTGATGCCCGGCTCTGATACTCAGCCGAGAGCCCGACCGAATCGACAAATTGCATCACGCCATGATTGTCAAAGAGAAGGATTGAGGATTTGTCTGCCTTAATGGATTTCATGAGTGCATGGAGGGCGACATCATAAATTTCTTCAAGATTTTTTACGGAATTGACGGCTTCGCTCAGATGAGCGATGATTTGAATCTGCTCAAGCCGGTGCAGAAGCTGTTCTTCAGAAGTCTTACGCGGGGTAATATCGCGAATAATGCTCAGCAGATACGGATTCTCTCTGTCTTGATTCTCCACATAGGAGTTAGAGAGCTCCAGCCAGAGCTCGCGGCCATCCCAGAGCCGGAGCTTTTTTTCATAATAGGTGACAATAGACCGTGTGGTAATACGCTGGCGAAATCTTGTAAACAGCTCCGGCTGGTCTTGGTCGCCATAGACACTTGTATATAATTTCCCGACAATTTCCTCTTCGGTCTTGCCCATCATTTCACAGTAAGCGTTATTGGCGCGGAGGATGATGCCGTCCGCATTGACAAGGCGCATTCCGTCGCGGGAATTCTCCCATACCTGCCGGAAAAGATCCTCGGAATTCCGGAGAATTTCGAGATTACGCTTCTCGTCGGTAATATCGCGGAAGACCACCTGCATGGATGTTTTTCCTTCGTAGGTGACGATCGACCCCGACACTTCGGCAAAAAATTCCGAACCGTCCAGGCGCATTAGTTTTTCTTCGGTAATCGGTGAATTGTCGCGGTGCTCGAGACTGGTGCTTATACGCTCTCGTACGAGGTAATGACAGTCGGGATGGATGAATTTGAGCACGGGCTGCCCGATGAGCTCACGCTCGGAAGTCGCACCGAGAGTACGCACGGCAGCACGATTGACGAGCAGAATCACACCATCGGTATGAATGGCAATAGCGTTTGGCGAGAGCTCAATAAGACTTCGATAGCGCTCTTCGCTTTCATTGGGATTTGACGCATTGGTACGTGTTGTATCCATTTGAGTACTAATTACGTTGGAGAATACGGGAAGACAGAGACATTTCTTGTCTTTTTGCGGTGCTAAAATACCATTTAATATCGAAAAAAAACGTTTCTTGATCAGAATATAACGGTTCACTTTCAGGTATAAAAAGCTCCCCAAAGCACCACCTGATCCGACTATTCTCATCGTAGATGTCGGGCAAAGAACGGGAAAATATCACGCGGTACTTTCGTGTTCGGGCTAAAATCGCTATTTTTGCATAATTATGGCGTAATTCATGGACTTCTGCACCCAAAAGGCACAATGGCAAAACCGCTAAGTATTCTCTTCGTCTCGAGTGAAATCTATCCCTTTGCAAAGACCGGCGGATTAGCCGATGTCTCGTATTCATTACCACTTGCGCTCCGCGAGCTCGGTCATGACATTCGGGTAATGATGCCGAAATACGGCAGTATCAGTGAGCGGAAAAACCGTATCCACGAGATTAATCGTCTGCGGGATTTCCCGATTCCGGTGGGCGACACCGAGTCGCTGGCGACGGTAAAATCCTCCTCGGTCAACAATCCCCGCTCCAAAGTACAGGCCTATATCACTACCAACCACAATTATTTTGAAGCCAAAAAAGGATTCTACAGCGACCCGCTCACGGGTATTGATTATCCTGATAATGACGAGCGGTTTATATTTTTCAACCGCACGGTATTAGAGACCTGTATCCTCCTCGGTTGGTTCCCGGATATTATTCATTGCAATGACTGGCAGACGGGTCTAGTCCCGGCATTTGCCCGTACTGAGTATGCTCAGGAATTCAAAAAAGCAAAAATTATTTATACGATTCATAATTTTGGGAATCAGGGAAGTTTTCCGGCAGAGAGCATCGCCAAGACGCGTATGGCACCGAATGTGCTCCCTTCGATTACCCACGATGACCGTCTGAATTTCATGAAAGCAGGTATTGCGTATTCTGATAGAATTACCACCGTAAGTCCTACGTATTGCTCGGAGATTCTCAAAAACAAGCAGTCGAGCAACGGTCTGATCACCGTGCTGAAAGAGCGTTCGGATAAGATGTTCGGTATCCTCGACGGTGTGGACATGCTCACCTGGAATCCTAAGATCGATCCGCTCATCGCCAAGAATTACGACAAAACGACCGTGAGCGACAAAGTCTATAGCAAAGAAGCGCTTCTGCACAGATTCCGCCTCCCGATGCGCTCGAATACACCGCTTATCGGCATGATTTCCCGCTTGAATGAGCAGAAAGGAATCAAGCTGATTTTGGAGGTAGCCGATCAGTTATTTGCAGAAAATTTACAATTCGTGCTTCTTGGTGAGGGTGATCCCGCGCTTGAGGCAGGACTCAAAGAAGTAGCGGCACGCTATCCGGATAAAGCTTCGGTCAAGATTGGCTTTGATGATGAGCTTGCGCATCTTATTGAAGCAGGCGCAGATATGTTTATGATGCCGTCGCTCTATGAGCCCTGCGGCTTGAATCAGCAATATTCGCTTGTCTATGGTACGGTGCCGATTGTCCGCTCGACCGGTGGACTCGCCGATACGGTTCGGGAATTCTCGCCGGCTACGGCGACCGGTAATGGCTTTGTATTTCAGAAGTTTGACTCCGGTGAAATGCTCGATGCCATTCGCAGAGCGGTGGCAATGTATGCCCGTACGGATGTCTGGGATATTGTCGTGCAGAACGGCATGAGCGAGGATTTATCCTGGGGGCGCTCGGCGCGGCAGTATAGCGAGCTTTATCGCAGTTTAATTAAATAGGGTTGTATTCCAAACAGTCTTTTATTCTCGTAAACAGTCTCCCTATTCATTGCCTACTACTCTACGTTTGACTCCGTCCGATTATTCCTGATGCGCTTGGTTACGGTTCTTACTTCCGGTATTGTGTAGTCTGGATTGGTGGTACTGTTCACCGCACTACATTCCTCGAATTACTTATGGCGTTCCCTTCATTTCTATCTCCTGAATACAAACAAGTATCCTGCTTTTTGAGTAGTGTGTTCGTTGCTGTCTTCATGCTTAGTCTCATAAGCTGCAATGAAAAGCTGAGCGTCGTCGGGAATACCTTTCCTCCGGATACCCTACAGTTGACATCGGTAATAACGACCGATTCACAGCCCTTGGTGGCGACATCGGTGCCCTTTGCCCAAAGCAGCTCGTTGTCCGGCTTTGGCGTAGTGTATATCGGCAAGACTCCT
>Ga0075156_10000673_pt1 | contig 17925 bp, 17 predicted proteins | sample JI81AbrownDNA_FD_70966 | JGI IMG/M metagenome (GOLD analysis project Ga0075156, IMG submission 70966) | Wastewater effluent complex algal communities from Wisconsin, to seasonally profile nutrient transformation and Carbon sequestration -... | ecosystem: Engineered > WWTP > Effluent > Algae...
AGGTCGATCGCGTCGATCACGTGGTAGTCAGGCAGGTTGAAAATCACGCTCGCAGCGTCACGCCGCGAGCACATAGGCTCGATCACAGCTCGTGGTCCTTGTCCGGTTGGATGCTTCGCAACACCCATCCCAGCGCACGGCCACGAGCCCTTGCATCAACGACTCACCACGCTCAACTACGAGTAGCCGACAAAGGCCTGCTGGTCGAAAGACCCCACGAATCAGGAGGTGACCAACAAGCCGCGTGACACACCCATCCACAAGTCTTGACTATTCCTCCCGAGCGAGCGGCGTCAGCGTGAACGCGCTGGCGAGGCAGTTCGGCATCCACCGTGGCACGGTGTGGGCCAGGATTCGTGAGCATTAGCCGGTCGAGCGGGATGACTTCTCACAAGGCGTCGGAGCCGAGGTCCTCGATTTCAGTGGGATCCTCATCGAAGTCCCCATCGGCTTCCGGAGGTTCTGTGATGATTACAGGCTTTCCAATTGCCTTCTCGATCAGAGCCACAAGCTCATTACGGCGCTTTCGGAACGCCGACTCGAAGTCGTCGGTGCGCAGCAGAGCCGGGTCTACGAGGTGACTCCGCAGTCTGCTATTGACTTCCTCAGGCTCAGCACCGTCGCCTTCGATACGCGCGAGGTACTCGCTCGGTGCGACGCCTCCGATAATCCGATTGGTCCGGGCCGTAAGTGGGGTCTTGTTGATGATCGAGTCGTAGACCTGCTTCGAGATGCCCGTCTTCTTGCACCAGTCCTGCGGGAAGATGTGGTGGATGTCCACGTTCTCATCAAAGAAGATCGTGTGGCTGAATGTCTGTCCCGAACGAAAGTCCTCTGCCCCGCGGTTCATGAGCAGTGCGTTCACTCCCTTATAGGCGGCAGAGAGTCTCATGCGCATCGTATCCAGACGATCAGCTCGCACCGTTGCGTCGCGCACTGTCGAGGGCTCGGAGCCACCGCGCACCCAGTCCACAACCTCGATGAAGTCCTTCGCGATTCGCGTTTCTGTGGACGAGCCGTATAACTCACCGAAAACGCCATTCCAATACCACCGACGAATCTTCTCGATGGCTGCCGGTGAGTCGGCATCTCGACCAAGCTCGGCGAGAATCGCAGCAAGTGGGACAACTTGGCTCTGGTAGGGCAAGTCCTTCACTCGGTAGATGTCGAGCTGGATCAGGAACTTGGCGGCTGAGAGGAAGCCCTCTTCGACGCGGTGCTGGTACTGCTTGTACGCGTCCAACGGGAGATTGAGCAGGACCTGCCTGGTCGCGGAGACTTGAGGGAGCTCTCTGCCCGTCTTGCCCTCTCCCTTCGCGGATTCACGCAAGTCTCGTGTGTGAAACAACGAGATCGCTTGCAGGAAGTCGGTGTTCCCGACCCCGGAGAGCACGCCCTCCGCCGCTGACGGCAGCCGCATTGCTGCGCGCAGTCTGCCATGCCGCCCTTCGCCCTCTTCTGTGCCAAACCAGTCTTTTCGCAACTCATAGCCGTCGGCTGCATACATAGCGGTGATGAGTTCGAATGCATCGAGCGCCTTACCGCCGGTATTCACCTTCTCGAAAACGACGCAGACCGCTTCTTTACTTGTAGACGCCGAAAGTTCAATCTGCGGCACGAGGTACGCCGTGAAGTTCTTGATGACCCTTTCATGGAACTCGTTCAGTCGCTGGAACCGAGCTTGGAAGTCCGCAGTGCCGCTGTATTGCATTACGAACGCCGTTTGCCAGTCGGCGTAATCGAGGACCGAGGTCAGTGGGAACATCATGTTTTTGAACTCCAACTCACGCGTGGAGAGATCGAGTTCGACTACCCGCCCGAACTCTGACGTCACCCGTCGGCTTTCGGGAAGGATGACAACGGCCTCATCACGATCCCCGGCTTCGTCCAGGCATTTCTCAATGTCGAGATAGAACCACCTTCTTACCCGCTGGCGCCTCGGAGTCAAGGTCGCCACGACCTGCTTGCGGACCAGCACTTGGTACAGCGATGTGAGACGTTGCTGACCGTCAAGCAAGAGGGAGTCGGGCGTCTCATCAGCCGCAGCCGCGGGTGCTCCCTCCAACGGCCGTGGCTTGAAGTCCACTGCACCGCCTGTACGCAGGGTCATGACGGCACCAACTGGAAACCCCCGAGAAATGGAAGCAATCAGGCCCCGGATACGCTCTTCGTCCCACACCCAGCTGCGCTGAAAGTCAGGCAGCTGAAGTCGCCCCTCTTTCGCATTCTCAAGGAGGGTCTGTAGTCGGACAGAGCTGGCGGTGAAACTGGTATCGGGGTTGGTCACTGTTTCCTCGTTCGATGCTCAGGCGTAAGGCCCAAGGAAGCGTTCGCCGTTGTAGTGGATCATGTGGGTCGGGTGGTCGGCGCACCAGACTTCGGACTCCCACGCGACCTTGTCGACGTACTTGCGAAACTCCGCCCGGTCAGGGAAGCACGACACGTAGACGAGACCTGCCGTTGACTCGGCGAACAGGTCGGCGAGTTCGGCTTGTCGTTTGGAGTCGACGGGGCCGTGGGAGCTTGCTGCTTCCAAGAGCACCAACCAGTTGCGGTCTGGAATGTAGATGACGAGGTCCGGCATCTTGCCGTGCTCGTTGACTTTCACGTTGAGCGCCGCCAGGGCTTCGCGTTCGAAAAGTGCCCACTTGTCGCCCGCATCACCGATGTAGAACACCTGACCGCCTGGGGTGAAGCGGGGGCAGAAGTCCTCGACCATCGCCTTGAGAAGTACGTTCTGCCCGCCGGGCGTCAAGGTGAAGGTCGAGCCATCCGGAAGCGTGAGCGGGATGCGATCCATCTCGCGCGCAGCCGCGTAGCGGGCCTTGAGCCCCGGCAGCTCCGCGAGGTACCGATCGACGGCCAACTGCCAGTAGTCGGTACCGTATGCGCGCAGGACTTCCAACGCCTCGGCCGTGACCTGGTAGTTCCACTTCGGAGAATTGACCGGGCGTTGCGGCTCATCGGGGTTCTGCACTACGAGCTGGACCTCCACGAACTGATGGAGCGTGAACCGACGGACAGTCTCACGAGTGTTCGGCGCGTAGTCTTTGCCGTACTCGTCCCGGATGAAGTTCATGATCGCCCGCGTGCCGAGCATCGGGTTGGCGGCCTCTGCCCAAGACTCGGATGGTGCGAGGCGCAGAAGCGCCAGGAGCACAAGCGCCGATCTTTCGTTGCTGCGCTCCGCGTCCATGCCGAGCGTTTCGAGGACTATCCGCGCATCTTCCACTCGCTCATAGGCGGTCTCGCTCAACTCGCTCACGCGGCGATCAACTCCATGACCAAGAAGTCCACTTCGACCTGGGACGCGGCACCGTTGCGGCCCAGTTCGCGCAGTGCGGCCGCTGTGGGGAACCGCAAGGATCGTAGGTCGGTGGCGTTGACCTGGGTGTGCCCGGAGAAGGTTCGGAAGAACTTGTCGATGACGGAGGAGTTGAGCCACACGGCGATGCCCTTGGCGAGGTCTTCGTCCAAGCCGTGGCCTCCGATATGGAAGACGTTGAGGTGGTTCTCGAACGCTACCTCGCCGGGGTTGTCCGCGGGCGACCAGACCGAAGCAACGATCCGACGGCGCTCTTCCTTCGCGCTGAAACGCTTGACGACCGCGTACCAGCCCTCTGGCAGGAGCATGCCGCGGTCTTTGTCATCACTGGGTCGGAACCACTGGGGCTTACGAATCTCTCGTGGCCAGAGCACGCTGCCGTCCCGGAGGTTGCCGGGATAGACCAATGGCACGGCGTCCGGCTGTTCGACGGCACTCAGAGCATGACGCGACCGGAAGTCCACCACCCGACCAGTGGAGACTTGAACACCAAGATCGGTCAGCGAGCACGGCTGGGAGAGCACCACGTCGGCGACAGCCGTGTCGTCGGCATCGGTCGCCAGCCGGATGAATCGGTGGGGGTCGTTGGGGAAGACGACCTCGTCGTAGGCAACGGCACGGGACGAGATGTCATCGGTATGGCTGCGGCTGACCGAGAGTTCGACGACCCCAGGCGTCGCACCTCGTGTTCCGGCGAAGACCACGTTTTCCTGGAGGACCCCGGTCTCTGCGAAGACCGTCGAGCGGGAATCGAAGACGTGCACTCGGTCGAGCGCGATTGAGTCGAGCAAGTGGGCACGGAATGCGCCGAAGTATGGGCCGTTGAAGAAGGAGCGGGGAGTGATCGCGACGACCTGCCCGCCTGCCCTGAGTGCCGCGACGGACAGAGAAAGGAACGCCGCATACAGGTTGGGCGCATCGACTCCGGCAGCACGCATGGCCGTGCGATGTGCGCTGGACACCGCCAGCTTCCCGTATGGAGGGTTCTCGATCACGAGATCGAACTGGCCATCAAGGCTGAGTGACGCACCCAAGCCGACGGAGTCGAGAATGAAGTCCGCTTCGACAGCCTCGGCGTGGACTCGGCCACCGCCAGCGTGCTCGCACGCAGAGAGCGTGGCCCGAAGACTCGGCAACACAGCGGGGTCGCGCTCAACCGCAACGATCTCAATCGACAGGCCCGGTCGCTCCGATAGCGCGCGGCTGACGAGTGCTGCGGCAAGCACGCCTGAGCCCGCGCCAGGGTCAAGCACACGCAGAGTTCCCGCCTCGGGTAAGCGGGGCATCGAAGCGATGAGCTGAGCCGCAGCTGCAGGCGTGAAGAACTGACCAAGCTCGCTCTGCGTGCGCGCATCGAGCCCACCGAGGGCGGCAACTCGCTCGACCTCGGCGACATCCAGGAGGTCCGCCATCAGCACCATCCCATCGTATCTGGGCCCACTGACACGCCGCCGGGAACACGCAGACCGCGAGCAGAGTACCGCTCCTCCCCGGTCGTCACGCTCGTCAGTTTCGCTTGTTGCTACTGACCTCGTTCGAGTGATCACGCGTCTTGCAGATCAAGGTCCGTACTAGTCTGTACGAAATTGCTGATGCGACTGGCGGGGCCGTCGAGTGAGGAGTGGCTGGGATGATGGAGAGGCGGCGTGGGCCGGGTCGTCCGGCGTATGACTCGAAGCAGAAGCTTGTCGCTGCTGCATGCTCTCTGCTCGCAGAGCGGGGGTTCGAGGCGACGAGTCCGCAGATGTTCCAGCAGCGCTCCGGGGTCGGCCACGGGAGCATGTATCACCACTTCCCTGGCAAGGGGAAGGAAGGGCTCGCACTGGACGCGATTAGTCACATGCGGGCCAGCACTCTCGCGTTCCTCGACGGCAGCCCCACACCCAACGGCGCCGAGGTTGAAGAAGTACGGGCCAGCATCGTGGCGGCCCTGGATCGGCTGTTCGCTCGCAAGGAGGGCCAGGCTCTGGCCAGGCTCCTCGCCGACGCGGTCGCTGGAGCGATCCCGTCACTGGCCACCGCGACCCAGGATTGGTGCGATGACATCCGTGCTGTCATCGTCCTGCGACTGCGCGCCGACGAGCCGGGCACGGACCTTGACATCGCGGACGCGGCAGCACGGTTCCTCGCGCCAGAGTTCGACGCTCTCGCGGAGGAACTGTTCACGGCGGCTCTCGGGCGCGGCCTGCTACACCTGCCGAAGTTCGCTCTGCCCGAGGTCGCCGAAGAGCGGTAGTCTGGCCTCAATCACAATTCCATACGGACTAGTCCGGTCCTTGATCTGCAAGAAGCGTGTCATCTCGAACAGGGTCTGTCTGGCGGGCAGTAATTCGGTTCGGTCGTCCGCGTTTTGGGAGGTGCTGCGCACCTACCTGCCATGAGGACAGACGATCGGCATCTGCGGCTGAGGTCGACGCGACGAGACACGCCTGACCTGGGCAAGCTCATCGAGTGGGTGCTCGGGATCGCGGAGGCACGGCATCGCGCCTGGGTCAACGGCGAGCCAGACCCCTACGGCCTGGGCCTGCCGGACGGCATCGGACCTGAAGCATCGGGACGCCTTGGCGGTTCCGGGAAATTTCCGGGACCGTCAGCCCCCGAAGGCGACCGCTCCGCACGGCATCACGGTGGTGGACATCCTCCACCACCGTCGCCCGGTACGACCCCAACCTGTTGACGATCCTTTCGAGGCGAAGGAGGCCACCATGAGCACCACAGTCACCACCGACACCGCCGTCGAGGCCGATGTCCCGGTGCTGCTTGCGGTGTCCTACCTCCGTGTCTCGACGCGGGAGCAGGCCGAACGCGGTGGAACTGAGGAAGGTTTCTCGATCCCCGCGCAACGTGAGGCCAACGCGAGGAAGGCCGTCGAGCTGGAAGCGCGGGTCGTACGCGAGTTCGTGGACGCGGGCGAGTCGGCCAGGTCGGCAGACCGTTCAGGGCTGCAAGACATGCTTGCGTTCATCGCGGCAACAAGGGTGGAGTTCTGCATCGTGCACAAGCTCGACCGGCTCGCCCGCAACCGCGCTGATGACGTGAGGATTCACGAAGCCCTTCTCGCCGCAGGCGTCACCTTGGTATCGGCGACGGAGTCGATCGACCAAACCCCATCGGGGATGCTGGTCCACGGAATCATGTCGTCCATCGCGGAGTTCTACAGCCGCAACCTCGCCACCGAAGTCACCAAAGGCCTCACCCAGAAGCTCGCGCAGGGCGGAACCCCGATGCGCGCCCCGGTCGGCTACCTCAACGTCCGTCGCACCGACGAGCACGGCCGCGAGGTTCGAACGGTCGAGGTCGATCCCGAGCGCGCACCGTTGATCCGGTGGGCGTTCGAGACCTACGCCTGGGGCGAGACCTCGGTCACCGGGCTGTTGCGTGAACTCACCGCCCGGGGATTGACGACGGTGCCGTCGCCGAAACGGCCATCGAAGCCGCTGGGGAAGAACACCCTCTATAAGCTACTCACGAACCCGTACTACGCCGGAGTGATCCGCTACAAGGGAGCGCTGCATCCCGGCGCGCACAAGCCACTGGTGGAGCCCGCGCTGTTTGACCAGGTGCAATCGCTGCTGAAGGCGCGCAACGCCAGGATGACGCGACACGTCACCCACGCCCACCACCTGAAAGGCCTGCTGCACTGCGGATCGTGCGGGTCGCGGATGCTGCTGGACTTCGCGACCAACCCGCGCGGCACGACCTACGCCTACTTCGTCTGCTCGGGTCGAGCCGCGAAGAAGACGAGTTGCACTCGGCGCGCGGTTCCCGTGCAGGTTGCGGAACGGCTGGTCGAGGACTCATACGCCTCGATCACGATCAGCGAAGACGACTATCGGCACCTCGCCGCCGAGGTCGACGCTGCCTTCGACAAGCGCAGTGTCGGGCGGGATCAGGAGTTCGCCGACCTCACCGCGAACCGGGCACGTCTGGAGGCCGAGAGCGACAAGCTGCTGGGCGCGCACTTCGCCGACGCCATCGACCTCCCGACGCTCAAGCGGCACCAAGACCGCATCCGGACCGGCCTGGCCGACATCGAGCAGCGCCTCGCCCAGCAGGACGAACAACACACCGGTGGGCGCGCGTTCCTCCACGACAGCCTGAGGCTGCTGACCGACGCGCACCGCGCCTACGCGCGCTCTGACGACGGCAGCAGGAGGCTCGCGAACCAAGCGTTTTACACGCGGCTGGAGATCACCGAAGACGAGCAGCTACGTCCACGCCTCGCAGAGCCATTCGCAACGATCGTCCGCGAGGCGACCAGAGGCAAGGAAGCCGAACGGGAACACTCCACATCTTCCGATGTCGCGTGTTCCCGTAAGACACATTGGGTGGAGCTAAGGGGATTCGAACCCCTGACCTTCTCATTGCGAACGAGACGCGCTACCAACTGCGCCATAGCCCCAGGTGCTCAACGAGCACGTTGACTCTAGCAAGAAACCGCCCGAGCTTCATCCTGGGCCGGTACCGAGCTCACTCACCGACAGCGCGTCGTCCGTCGTTCTCGTCGGCTTCCGGACGATCGGCCGGCAGTGGCTCGGCAGTGACCGGAACTGCGCTGGCGGCCATCGCGGGGGCCGACAGGTCGATGGTGCGGACGGTGCGCGGCGCCAGGGGCTTCGACACGTAGGTGGGGGCGGTGATCGGGATCGGATCCCACAATGAGCCCGGACGCGAGATCGGTGCGGTCAACTCCACGGACCCCTGCGCTGTCTCGTCGGCCTCCGACAACACGGCGATCGCGACGGTCTGCTCGTCACCGCAGTCTCGCACCCGGCGAGCCCGGCGATCGAGGTCGCGGCGCATCGCGCGCACGCTGAACCGGGCGACCACCAGAAAGAGCACCAACAGTCCGGCGGGAATGGTCGGCGCCCACCAGAGCAGGGTGCCCAGGGCGGTGGGAACGCTCACCGCCAGCATCGCCAGGGTCAGGAAGAGCAACACCCGACGCCTTCGAGCGGCGGCTTGGCGTTCGATCTGCTCCAACTCGTACAGGGCGGCACGGCGGGTCAGCGGGGTGGACACGATGGCCGTGCCCTCTTCTGCCGTGGCCAGGGATGAGCCTCGTCGCACGATCGTGACGGTCGCCGAGAATGGGGCGGCCGGGTCGACGTCGTCCATCGACGGATCGGACTGGCGCTTCAGAAAGTAGGGGACGAGGTACACCAGCCATGCTGCGGCGATCACGCCGAAGATCACTCCCGTCAAACCCACACCCAGACCGTACGGGTGAGCGCCATCCAGCGGTCGGAGGCCCCGCGGAGTGTCGGCTGATCAGGCCGAATGCTCCAATCGGCTGAGCAGTCCGGCTCCGACCTCGTCCGCGTGCAGGGCGAACATCTCGTGGTCGCGCCACTCGCCGTCGACGTGCATGTAGCGGGCCCGTGAGCCCTCGTGCCGAAACCCGAGCTTCTCGACCACACGCAGGCTGCGGACGTTCTCGGGCCGGATCGCGACCTCGAGGCGGTGCAATCGCAGTGTGAAGAAGCAGTGGTCCGCGGCCAGGGCAAGCGCCGTCGGAATGATCCCGCGCCCGGCCCAGCGCTGATCCACCCAGTAGCCGGCCTGGGCCCAACTCGCCGAACCGAAGGTGATTCCCGAGATGGTGAGTTGGCCCGCCAGGACGGCGCGCTGGCCCTCCGCGTGGCGGTAGTCGACCGCGAAAGGGAGCATGGTGCCGTACCGGGCCCGCCGGTTGAACTGCCGCACCATGCCCGCGAAAGTCAGCGGTGGGTCGATGGACTCGGGCGGCCGAGTGGAGTCCCAGGGCCGGGTCCAACTCGCGTTGCGCTGCCTCATCTCGTTCCAGGCCCGCATGTCCTGAAGCCGCCATGGCCGCAGCACCACCGGCCCGCGGCTCAACTCGATGGGCCAGCGAACCACTGTGTTCATGCGCCCGGTGGAGTCAGTACCCACACCTCGACATCGGAGTTCGCGCGCACCAGATGTGTTCCACGGGGCAGCACGATCAGGGCGTCGGCTCGGGCCACGTCGTAGGCGAGCTCGGATCCCAGCACCCCGGCCGGCTCGACCCCGCGCGCCGAGATGACGGCCGGAATCAGTTCCGTCGCATCATCGCGGCCGTGCAGGGCGATCCGCGCGGGCAGGATCCGAGTCTCCGGACGCTGGTCCGGCTCGCCCTGCAGCCGACGCAGAGCCGGTCGGACGAACGCCTGGTAGGCGACGAACGCCGAGGACGCCCCCGCGGGAAGCACGATCACCGGGGTGCGGTCCTCGCCGATCCGGCCGAAGCCCTGGGTGCCGCCAGGATGCAGCGAAACCCGATGAATCTCGATCTCCCCGAGTTGGGCCAGAACCTCGGGCACAGACCCGTCCACCCCGCCGACGATGACGACCAGGTCGGCACGGATCAGTTGATCGGTGAGTGCCTGAGTGATCACTCGCGCGTCGTCGCCGAACGTGCCGGCAGCGAAGACCCGGGCCCCGTCGGCCCTTGCCGCAGCAGCGATCAATGTGGTGGTCGCGTCATAGCGGTGCGCACGCGAGGCCAGCGGAAGGCCGGGGGGCACCAGATCCGAGCCGACGGTCAGCACCACGACCCGCGGTGGCTGGCGCACCAGCACCTTGTCGTGACCCACCTCTGCGAGCAGGCCGATCGCCCCTGCGTCGAGCAGCCGGCCCTCGCGCAGCAGCAGCGTGCCGTCGGCGATGTCGGAACCGGCCGGACGCACGTGTTGCCCCGCCGCCACCGCCACCCGGACCGCCACCTCATCGGTGCCGCCGTCGGTCTGCTCCAGCGGCACCACGGCGTCGGCGCCTTCGGGTATCGGCGCACCCGCCGCGACCCGGACGGCGCTCTTCTCCAGCAGCGGCGCCCCGCGGTAGACGGGTGAATCCAGCGTGTCGAGCACGGGCAGGCGCACGGGCGCGCCCGGCTTGGCGGACGAGATGTCGGCCGCGTGCACTGCGTAGCCGTCGACCGAGGCCCCGGTGAACGTGGGCAGGTCGATGTCGGCGACGATGTTCTCGCACAGCCGGCGACCGAATGCCTCCAGGACTCCGAGACCGATCGGCTGCTGCGGCTCGATGGCGCTCAGTAGCGCGCGGCGGTAGTCGCCGACACTGATCGGTTCGGACTTCACCTGAGGAGTTTCGTCTGGGGTGACCTCTTCGACCTGCTCGGCCTCGGGCTGCGATCGCTTCTTGCGTCCGAATAGCGGCATGGCTCTTACCATAGGACAATGCCCGAGGCACTCCGTCCGAACCCTCCGCGGCGGTACCCGGGCGATCCAGCGGTGGCGGCTGCCAAGGCGGCACTGCGAGCGACGATCCGGGCGGCCAGGCGCACCCCGGAGCCCTTCGGGTCGGCTGCGCGGCGCACGGCCGCCGCCCTTCGGCTCTGCGCGGGGCACGAGATGATCGCCCTCTACTGCTCGATCGGTGACGAACCCGACACCTGGCCCTTGATCGACGCCCTCAGCGCAGCCGGTCGAACGGTTCTCTTACCCGTGCTCGGACGGCGCTCGGACGGCACGGTTCGCCGCGAACCCGATTGGGCCGAATATGCGGGGCGGGACGCCCTCCGGGTCGGCTACGCAAGCATCGCGGAGCCGGTCGGCGAACCGCTCGGACCGGACGGTCTGCAGCGCGCCACGCTGGTCTGGTGCTCCGCCCTCGCGGCGACTTCTCGCGGCGACCGGTTAGGAACCGGCGGCGGCTGGTACGACCGCGCGCTTACCCACGCCTCACCCGACGCGCTGCTGGGGGTGCTGCTGCGCGATGACGAAGTGCTGAGCCGGCTTCCGCTGGAGGACTTCGACCGCAGAGTTGACGTGATCGTCACCGATCTGCGCACGATCCGAGCCGTCGACGGGCCGGAATAGCCACCCGGTGCGGGGCGTTGAGTCGCCGACCGCTAGAATGCGGCGGTTGCCTGTAGCCGTAGCACCGTTGGAAAGTTGCCGATGCCCACCTATCAGTACCGTTGCCTGGACTGCTCGAACGAGCTCGAGGTCGTGCAGAAGTTCACCGACGATCCGCTCACCGAGTGCCCCGAGTGCGACGGCACCCTGCGCAAGGTGTACAGCGCCGTCGGCGTGGTGTTCAAAGGCTCCGGCTTCTACGCCACCGACAACCGCTCCAAGCGCACCGACAAAGCCACCAGCTCCTCCGAGACCAAGGAGTCCGGCAGCACCGACAAGATCGCGGCTGCGAAGAGCTCGTCGGGCGAGAAGAAGGCGCACGAGAAGAAGTCCGGTGGCGAGTCGAAAGCTGCCAAGCCCGCTGCGGGCAGCCCGGCCGCCTGATTCGGCCGCCGAGCCCAGCTTGGCGCGGCCGGTCCAGCCGGTGGAGATCCTGGGTAGGCGGCCTCAAAACTTTCGACCAATCTGAACACCTGCTGATGGCCAGTCGTTGAATGAGGGTGTGAAAGCTCTGCTCATCCGCGCCAGGCGATTTCTGCGCACCTACCGAAGAGTGGTCGCCGCGATGCTCGCCGGGGTCGCGGTGTGGTCGGGATTGACCGCCCTGCGTCCTGCCCTGCCAGCCACCGTCGCGGTTCTGGTCACCTCGAAGCCGTTGGCCGGCGGTGCCGTGATCTCCCCCGGCGACGTGGCCGTGAAGCAGCTTCCGGCCGACGTCCTCCCAGCTCAGTACCTGGACGATCCCGCGCAGGCGGTGGGCAGGCCGGCCACTGTTCCACTTCCGATGGGGGCGGTGATGTTGCCGGCGAGCGTCGTCAGTCGCGATGCGCTGGCCGCGCCCGGCATGGCCGTACTGCCGGTCACACTGGTCAGCACCGCCGCAGGTCTGATCGAGGTGGGTGATCGCCTCGACTTGATCGGCGCCGACCAAGAGGGTGCAGCCCCGGTCGCCTCGGCGGCACGTGTCGTGGCGGTGCTCACCACGCAGACTGAGTCCTCATTCACTCCAAGCGGCTCCGACGGGCCAGTGGTGCTGGTGGAACTGCGTCCCGACGCCCTGGCCAGGGTGGCGGGGGCCGCTGCCCGGGGGCCGCTCGGATTCGGCTTCCGTTAGAAGAAATGATGCTTTGACTCGGCTTCCGGCAGAGGATGCGCAGCTAGGTGGCGGGCCTCCCAGGCTCACCGCCCGAAGCTGAGTGTGTCCCACCGGGGGGCACCTGGAGAGCGGTCTCGCCCGCCACGGCGCCCCGGGCCTCGCTGACGAGGGGCCGCACAGCATAGCGTATCCGTTCTCGCGCGGCCCCTTGTCCATGGGCAGAACGTCGCCGGCCTCCCAACCGAGCAAAACTAGATTGGCTGGCCAGCACAGTTCATTCACGTCCCGCCCCGGGGACGCCTGTGCCCGAAAGGAAACAGTCATGCTGAAGGGCTTCAAAGACTTTCTGCTCCGCGGCAACCTGATCGACATCGCGGTCGCGTTCGTCATCGGCGGTGCCTTCGGCGCCGTCACCACCGCGTTCACCAAAGTTGTCGTGGAGCTTCTCGCCAAGCTCGGCGGCGCTCCGAACTTCGACGAGTGGGCTCCGGGTGGCCTGGTCACCGTCGGTCCGTTCCTGACCGCACTGGTCGCCTTCGTGATCATGGCCTTCGTCGTGTACTTCGGCATCGTCGTGCCCTACGAGCGCGTCAAGAAGCTGACCGACAACACCGAGGCCGAAGCGGGCCCTGGCGCACCCACCACCGAGGAACTGCTCACCGACATCCGCGACCTGCTCAAGAAGGACTGACTTCTGGCCGCACGCAACACACGAATCCCCGCCACTTCGGTGGCGGGGATTTTTCTTCGATATGTCGGGGGCGGCGAGGGCGGGTGATCGACGCGCCTCGACGTGTGCCCGGGCGGTCCGTCGCGGGGCCAATATCAGCTGCCGTGATGCGGCGGTACGTCTTGTTGGAGTCGCCGCTCATCGGCATTGAGGGCGCGCGGGGCAACCGGTGCTGCAGGTTGACCGAACAACCCCAATGATCGCTGAGCCCGGTGCACGGCAGCGAGCAGACGAGCGCTGCCGACCCTGCGGCGCAGGTCATCGGGCACCGGGTGCGGCCACACCCCACCGCTCGAGATCACGGCCCGCGAGTGGGTGGCGATCGCCTGCGCGTCCCAGCCCTCCTCGGCGAGTGCCACCAACGCATCGCCGTCGCCGTCACCGCTGAGCCGGCCGGTCAGGGCCCAGCTCAGCGCGGCGCGAAGGTCTGCGTCACTCACACCGCGTCGTCCACACCTGCCACGGCGGGGCGGCCGAGGTCGGCGTAGCTGACGTCACCCACAGCGGTGACCGGCCGGTCGAAGGTCCAGTCGCCCGCGACGACGAACGACTTAGCTTCTTTCAGCGACGGCGCCACGGTGACGCGGGCCTCGAACTGGTCGATCAGCTTGTAGAAGCGGCCGTCCAGCTCGATGCGCGGCAGCGCGGCCACGGTCTGGGTGAGCTTGCTGTCGGGGCCGAGGTCGAACACGTCGGAGCGCAGCAACAACAACTCGTTGGTGGTCTTGACCGGCTGGAACCGTGAGCGGGGAACGGCGATCGCGGTCGCGCCCTTGAACACCTCGATGGCGGCACCCATGGCGGTCTCCAGCTGAATCACCTTCGGCGACGAGGAATCGGACGGGTCGACGTTCTTCACGTTGTAGATCAGCGGCAGCCCGAGCACCGCACCACGCTCCAGTAATGCCGCCTTCAGCTGCTCCAGGTCGATCCACAGGTTGTTGGTGTGAAAGTAGGGGTGCCGGAACTCGTCGGTGAAGTAGTCCATGTCTTCGGCCGGCGTCTGCGCGGTGTCACGCAAGATCAGCTGGTTGTCGGACTTGCGGACGGCCAGATGACCACCCTTGCGGTCATTGATCGTGCGCGGGCAGATCTCGGCGGCGTACGGGGCGCCGGACGAGGCGAACCAGCCGGCCAGTTCGGCGTCGGGGGCAGCCCCCAGATTGTCTCCGTTGGAGATGCTGGCGTACTTCATGCCGGCCGCAAGCAGGGCGTCGAGTACTCCCGAGCCGACCAGGGCCGTGTACACATCGCCGTGACCCGGCGGGCACCACTCCAAGGTGGGGTCGGCCGGCCATTCCACCGGCTCGAACTCATCGGCGGTGATCTTCGGCTCGGCGTTCTGCAGAAAGTCGACCGGCAGGCCGGCCACCGGCAGGTCGGGGTACTTGGCGAGGTGCTCGAGTGTGTCGTCCCGGGTGCGGAAGGAGTTCATGAACAGCAGCGGAAGCGGTGCGCTGTAGGCCTCACGGGCGGAGGTGATCTGCTTGACGATCAGGTCGAGAAAGCTGAGTCCTTCGCGGACCGGAAGAAGGGTCTTGGCCTGATCGAGGCCCATGGAGGTGCCCAAGCCGCCGTTGAGCTTGATGATCACCGTGCGGGCGATGGCTTCGCGCGCCGTCTGCTCGTCGACCGCCGCGTCGGAAAGCTGAGGGGGGTCGGTGAGGGGGCTGATGGTGTCTTCAGGGATCATGCCGGTCACGCCCGCCGCAGCCGCGCGGTAGTAGTGAGAGAAAACCTCGATGGCGGGTTCATTCGCGCCGGCCGTACGCATCTTGTCGACGGCGGACACGAGTCCTTGTTCACTCATGATTTTAGTCTAAGCAACTAGCTGCGCTCGGGGAAGTCCACACCGCCAACCCTGGACGGGGACATGACGAGAGCGACGCCTATCGAAGGGCCAAAGCCGTCTACCCACCCCCAGGAGACATCAACGAGCTGGCGTCGCTCTCTGAAGCCGAGTTTAGACGATACGTCAGCAAAATGCACGCCCCGGGGCCGTCGAATTGGTGGTGAACAACTTTTCAACAACCGCGCCCCGCCCACGGCCTCTGGGTGTGCGGCCGATCGACCCAGGCCTGCGACACTGCGTCCGTGCACGCTGCCCGTACAACGACCCTTATGCTGGTCTGCGGCCCCATTCGGCCGGGCCCCATAGCTCAGGGGATAGAGCAGAGGTTTCCTAAACCTTGTGTCGCAAGTTCGAATCTTGCTGGGGCCGCCAGGGCAAACAGAAGGTCCCTGCCCGGGGGGATGGGGCAGGGACCTGTTTCAGTATAGGCCGTTCTCGACGAACTTGTCACCCGCGCGGGGGACAAAGCCACCGGCGTGTCACACTTCGGAGGCCTCGGGCTCGACCGCTGCTTGCTCCTTCAACTTCTCGATGTCGAGACCCTTGACGGCCTTGAGCAGCTCTTCGAATTGCGGACCGCTCATGGCCCCGGCCTCGCGATAGACCAAGTAGCCGCCGCGGAACGCCATCAGGGTCGGGATGGACTGAATGCCCAGCCCACCGGCGAGCGCTCGCTGATCCTCGGTGTCGACCTTACCGAAAACCACGTCCGGGTGGTTGTCGGACGCCTTGTCGAACACCGGCGCGAAACGCTTACAGGGGCCGCACCAATCGGCCCAGAAGTCGACGATCACGGTGTCGTTGTCTTGGATGGCCTGCGTGAAGGACTGCTGATCGAAAGCTTGGGTTGCCATGTATTGGTTCCTCTCTGGTTCACCCCGTGGAACGCCCTGCGAGCGACGACTATTCCGCGAGTGCGTCCGCGATGTCGGCCCCGATCTCACGGATCAGGGTGCCCGGACCGACCGTCCGGCCCGCCACGGCGCTGACCAGCGCAGACATGCCCGGCAGTGCTTCGTCCGCTTCGGGCGCGCCGAGTCCGGCCTCGGCCAGGGGATTCGACCCGTCCGGCCACGGCGCCGAGATGCGCTGCCAGGTGCGCAGCCAGGCGTCCGAGATCTCGGTGGTGGACGGCACACCGAAGAAGTGTCCGACCGGGGCATGGTGCCGAAGTGCCACCACCGGCGAGTCACGGTAGAGCAACGCCAGCCGCACTCGAGCGTCCAGGCTTCGACGCTGCACCAGCGTGCCCCGCACCGCCCAGCGACACGGCCTGGGGCACGTGCCGGCGACGTCCGGACGCTGTCCGGCTTCGATCGTCTCGTGATTCATCGAGCACATCGCCAGCGCCGAACCCAGCCTGGAGTGGAAGCGATCGAGATAGGCGGTGTAGCCCGCCACGTCGCCGCTGGTGGCGTTCAACGAACGTTTCGCAGTGGTGCGCAGGGCAGAGTTGTGCGGACAGCTGCGGTCGTCGGTGCCCCAGCGCTCCCCCACCTGCTCCGCCATCCGCAGGGGATCGCCGGCATGGCCCAGGGTCGACTCCCAGGCCAACTGCGGCAGGTACTCACCGATCAGGTGCGCGGTGACCACCACCTGCAGGGGCTCGTGCCGCAGGGCTCGGAGCTGAAGCACTTCGAGCATCAGCCGATAGAGCGGGATCAGCGACCCCAAGGCACCCCGTTGCGGCGAGCGCGGCTCGAGCGGAAAGCAGGCCTGCGCAAGTTCGTCGGCCCAGTGCCGTTGCGGGAATTCGTTGCTGATCGGCCAGTAGTCCTCGGCGTCCAGGTCGAGCACGCGCTTGGCGCAGACCGCCAGCCGCCAGGCCAGCTCACGGGCCGGAGTGCCCTCGCCGGCACGCAGTTCAGTGTCGAGAATGGCCGCGAGGGCGTCGTACCAGTGACCCTTCAGCAGCGGCCCGGCGTCAAGCGGCACGGGCATCGCTGGCCACGAACAAGTGCTCGGCCACCTGCGCATCGAACCGGCCCTCGTCGCGACCCTCGGCACGCAGCACCAGCGTGTGGCCGTCCATCGAGGCGCGCAGCGCGGCACCGGGTATCACCCCGGTCGCGTCGAACATGGTCAGCAACTGACGATCGGTCTGCAGGTACTCGCTGAGCCGGCGAACGGTCACCGTCACCGCCGCCGAGGAATGCTTGGCCAGCACCTCCGACAGGGGGATCGAGCCGTCCAGAAACGCTTCCGGTGCCGGCCGGGCGCCGAGTTCGGCGAGCGCGGGAATGGGGTTGCCGTACGGGGATTCGACCGGCTCGTGCAACAGGTGCACCAAGCGTCGCTCGACGTCGGTCGAGATCACGTGCTCCCAACGGCAGGCCTCGTCGTGCGCATGCACCCAGTCGAGGCCGATGACGTCGATCAGCAGCCGTTCGGCCAGCCGATGGCGCCGCATCACCCGGGTGGCGAGCTTCAATCCGGCCGGACTCAGCCGCAGCTGCCGATCCGCATCGACGGTCAAGAGCCCGTCGCGCTCCATGCGGGCGACGGTCTGCGAAACGGTGGGGCCACTCTGCTTCAGCCGCTCGGCAATGCGTGCGCGCAGCGGCGGCACGCCCTCTTCACCCAGCTCATAGATGGTGCGGAGGTACATCTCCGTCGTATCGATGAGATCACTCACCGGGACCTCCTCCAGTTATGCAGTCAGACTAGTAGACGGCGGCGCCGATGTCGGCCCGGCGACCCCGGGCACGACCGGGCGAGACGCCCCGCCACAGCATTCGTACCACGCCCTGTTCCAGCGGCTCGTTGACGTTAGGCTGCACGCATGCCCGAGGCACACCGCGTGCAGGTGGCGCCGCAACGGCTGCGGCGCTGGCTGGACGGTTTCACGCAGCGGCACGGGGCGCCCGCCATCACGCTCGACACCGTAGAACTGACCCTGGCCGCACCCGACGGAGCCGAGGCCGTCCTCACCCTCATCTGGGGACCCGTGACCGCCCGCGACCCCCTGGAGGAACTGGTGGTGCTCGCGTTGCGTCCGCGTCGATTGGGCGCTCTGCTGATCCGCAAGAGCTCGCATGCGGT
>Ga0075156_10000674_pt1 | contig 17913 bp, 12 predicted proteins | sample JI81AbrownDNA_FD_70966 | JGI IMG/M metagenome (GOLD analysis project Ga0075156, IMG submission 70966) | Wastewater effluent complex algal communities from Wisconsin, to seasonally profile nutrient transformation and Carbon sequestration -... | ecosystem: Engineered > WWTP > Effluent > Algae...
CCGGCCGCAAGGGCGGCGAACCGCCCGCGCGTGAAGATGGCGGGGTGCCAACGGCCGCCCCAACCAAAAAATCCGAAGAAAAGTCGCCCTGACCCAGCATCAGATGTTGATTGTTTGCTACATTTGTCGCAGCAAATTGGCCAGCTCGACGGCCGACTTGACGTCCATTTTGTCGAACACCCTGGCACGGTGCACTTCGACCGTGCGCACGCTGATGTCGAGTTGATCCGCGATCAGCTTGTTCGGCAAGCCCTCGACCACGAGACGCATCACATCGCACTCACGCTCGGTCAGTTCGCCAAGCAGCGCTTGCAGGCGCTCCTTGCGGGCGCTCACCTCCAGCACCGCAGCCGATTGCGCCAGCGCCTGCTCGATTCGGTCCACCAGCGCATTGTCGGAAAAGGGTTTTTCGCAGAAGTCAAAGGCGCCGCGCTTGACCGCATCCACGGCGGTGGGCACGTCGGCATGACCGGTCAGGAAAATCACGGGCAGCCTGTCGACGAGGCCGCGCTCCAGCAAACGGTCGAACAAGGCCAGCCCGCTCAGCCCCGGCATGCGTACATCGAGCATCAGGCAGGCGGGCTGCCGGCCCAGGCCCGCGCCCGGACGGGCGAGCATCGCCTCGAACGCCTCGGCGCTTTCGAATGCCTCACTCGGCAGTCGGCGCGACCGCAGCAGCCAGGCGAGCGCCTCGCGCACGCTGACATCGTCGTCGACGATGAAGACCATGCCATTCAGAACCGGTTGCATCGGATCATTCTATCGAGGGCACTTTGGCCTTGCGGTTTGCCACGGCCGGCAGCGTGAACCGGAAGACTGTGCCACTGGGGGTGTTGGGCACGAAGTCCAGGTAGCCTCCATGCTGTTCGACCACCGTGCGGCACAGGCTCAGGCCCAGGCCCATGCCCTCGGTCTTGGTCGTGAAGAACGGGGTGAAGAGCTGGCGGGCCACCTCTCCAGGAATGCCAGCGCCCCCATCGGCCACCGAGAATTCCAGCCAGCGGTTGCCTTCTGCAGACGCCGCCCGGCGCACCCGAAACTCCAGCGGACGATCGCGCAGATCGGGCAGATCCATGGCCTGCATCGCATTGCGCGCCAGATTGAGCAGCACCTGCTCGACCATGATGCGGTCGCACAGCACATCCGGCAAGCCGTCGTCAACTTCGACTCGCACCCGCACCTGCAACTTGCGCGCCTGCAGGTTCACCAGCGGCATGATGTCGTTCAGCAGTGCATTCGGTGACACTGCCTCGCGCAGCTGGTCGCGTCGGCGGACGAAGTCGTGCACGCTGCGGATCACCTTGCCCGCGCGCTCGGCCTGCTCGGCGATCCGGCGAAGGGCCAATTGCAGGTCGGACCCTTTGGCCAGTCCCGGCTCAAGGCCGGGGGCCGTGTCCTGCAGCAGGTTCAACGACCCCGTCGCGTAGCTGGCGATCGCGGCCAAGGGCTGGTTGAGCTCGTGGCTCAGGAGCGAGGCCATCTCGCCGACAGTGGCCAGCCGCGCCGTGGCCTGCAGACGTTCCTGGCTGGCACGCTGAAGTTCCTCGACGCGCCGCTGCTCGCTGATGTCCAGCAGCGCGCTCATCCAGCCCGTCTGGCGCCCCAGCACATTGATCAGCGGCGCCTCGATGATGAGCACCGGAAAACGACGACCATCCTTGCGCATGAACACCGATTCAAAGCCCTCACGAGCCGGTGCGTGGTTGTGCTCCAGCCGAATCGCCTGGCGCTGCTGGTACTCGTCGGCCAGCTCCGGCGGCCAGTATGGCGCCGGAGAACCGCGTCCGAGCAGTTCACCCGCGCTGAATCCCACCATCTCGCAAAACGCGGGGTTGACATAGGTGGTGCGACCTTGAAGGTCACGCGCGCGCAGTCCGGTCACCAGTGAGTCCTCCATGGCCTTGCGAAAGGCCAGCGCATCGGCGAGGTCACGCTCGGCCTTCTGGCGTCGGCGCATGTCGTTGCGAAGCAGCACCAGGACCGAAACCAGCGCGATCGACATCGCGGTGACCAGGGCGGTGAGCACGTTGGGGAACAGGTCGGGCGCCGAGCGCCATCCGTCCATGCGCAGCACCAGCGTGTTGCCCGGCAGGTCCAGCAGCTGCTGGGCCGTGAAGACCCGGTTGCCCCGGCGCACCGAACCATGGAGCGCCAGTCGGGTGCCATCCGCCTCCGTGAACGAGACTTCCTGGCTGCGGGTGTAGGCCTGTCCGATCATTTCGGACAAGATGCCCTGCAGCGAATAGGTAGCCACGACATAGCCACTGAGGCGCCCGGCCGTCACCAGGGGCATGCACATCTCCATGACCTCCATCCCGAGGCCATCCGACTGCGGCACGAAGTAGCTGGCAGAATAGGCCGGCCCGTTGTACTTGCGTGCGGTCAGGCAGGCCTGCGCGATGTCGGCCCTGGCGTTGTCGCGCCCCATGCGGTCGAAGACGGGCGCGCGGAAAGGTGAATCGACACCGGCGAGCAAGGCCAGGCCGGGATCGCGCCACTCCAGCCGCGACCACTCCCTGTGCTCGTGCAGCATCGAGGCGGCATCGACCGACCAGCTGCCCGGCGTCGGACTGCCCGCATACAAGGACTGCAAGGCCTGCACGTTGCGCGTGAGCGCACTGCGGATGTCGCTGACCGCATCGGCCGTGTCGCGCTCGAGCCGTTCCTGCACCTGGCTGATTTCATAGCGTCCCGCCAGCCAGACCAGCATCACCAGCAGACCCGCTACCAGCAACACCAAAGCCAGCCAGAGGGATCCCCGACGATCCGACGGATGCGCACGCAGCCAGGCCGGAAACGGTGGGCGTTTCACAGGCGCCGATGCTCCAGCGCGGGCAACTGGGCCCGGCAACGGGCCAACTGGCGGGCATCAAGGTCTGCGAGCACCACGCCCTCGCCGTCGGCTTCACGGCGCGCCAGGATGGCTCCCCATGGATCCACCACCATGGTATGGCCCCAGGTGCGCCGGCCGTTCTCGTGCAGACCCCCCTGCGCGGCCGCCGCGACGCAGGCCAGGTTCTCGACGGCGCGCGCACGCAACAACAACTCCCAGTGCGCCTGTCCGGTGCCATGGGTAAATGCACTGGGCACCAGCAACAGATCGGCGCCCTGCGCCGTGTAGTGCCGGTAAAGCTCCGGGAAGCGCAGGTCGTAACACACGCTCAGTCCCACCCGCCAGACATGCCCGTCCACCGACGGCAGTTCAAACAGTTGCGGCAGGGCACCCGCCTGCAGCACCCGCGCCTCGTCATAGCGCTCGGCTCCATTGTCGAAGCGAAACAGGTGCATCTTGTCGTAGCGCGCCACGCAACGCCCGTCGGGCGCAAAGACCAGCGCGCTGTTGAAGACGCGGTCCGCCTGCAGCGGGATTTCGGAGCCCTGCACCGTCAGCGGCAGGGTGCCGCCGACGAGCCACACGCCATGATCGCGTGCCATCCCCGACAGAAACCGCTGGATCGGACCGCAACCGAACGGCTCCCGGATGGCCAGCTTGTCCGTGTCGCGCTGGCCCAGCAGGCAAAAATACTCCGGCAGAACGGCGAGTTCTGCGCCCCCGCGGGCGGCCTCGGCGATAAGTTCACCGGCCCGATCGAGGTTGTCCGCCAATCGGGTGGACGACACCATCTGGATGGCCGCCACTTTCATGGCCTGGCAACCTCCGGCTTCTCGGCCGAAGACGGCGTTCGCGCCACCTTGGTTACGCGAGGATCGGTCCAGGTGCCGTCCACATGGAATTCCTGCGTCGCCGCCTGCATCATCGGGCGGCGCAGGACCAGCTGCGCCAGCACGGTGCCCAGTCCGAGCGCCGGGTTGATCGCGGTCGCAACGAGCGAGGCCGTAAGGCCATCGATCTCGGGCACGACGATCACGCGCAGATCCTGCGTCTCACGGTCGATATCGGCACTCCCTTCCATCAGCACGGCGGCGTTCACCCCCTTCATCTGCAGATTGTTGGTCCGGGCAATGCCTTTGCTGATGCCCACGTCGCCCCGGACGAAGTCGAATGCAAAACCCTCACTGAAGACGTCGCGGAAATCCAGGGTGAGCCGCCGCGGCAGCGACTGCAGACTCAGCACCCCGAACAGCTTGGCGATGCCGGGGTCCGCCTTCAGGAACTGGCCGGACTCCACGCTCAGGTTGAATTGCCCGTCCAGGCTGGGGTAATCAGGCGACAACGGCGAGCCCTGCCAGCCCACCTGGCCTTCGATCTTTCCCTTGCCCCGGCGAATCACGTCTTTCATTCCCAGACGCGCCAGCAGAATGCCGGCATCGGCGATGTCGAGTCGGAAGTTCATGTCCATGCGCCGGCGGTCACCGTCGCGTCGCTGCGGCGCCGGCGCACCCGCTGATCCTGTTGTAACCGCAGCCCACGCACCGCTGGCCGAAAGGCTGGCCTCGGGCATCGTGAAATTGAGCTTGTTCAGGCGCCACTCCCGGGGACCGGACTCGCGCGGTGCGCTGCCCGCACCACGGTTGATGGCTTCAATCTCGACCCGCCCCAGCTTCTTGCCGCGCAACTCGAAATCGTCGACCACGATGTCCAGCGCCGGGATGGATGTGGGCTGCTTGTCGAGCAGTTCCTCGACGTCGCGCGCAGCGGCCGGCGCCAGCGCCAGACGCGAAAGCCGTGCATAAACGCGTCCATCACCCGCACCCGAAGGCTGACGGTATTCCAAGTAGCCGTTGAGCTGGTCCGCACTCACGTTCGCGCGCCAGTTCATGCCATCGCGGCTGCCCCCGATCACCACGCGCTGGAAGGTTCTCCCACTGGCGATCAGCTCGTTCGCCCGCACCGCCATGACCGTTGGAAAGTAACCCTGGGCCGATCCAGAACCGCCACCCGGCGCGTCGGTACTCGCCAGCGAAACGCCCACTGCGCTGGACATCACAGCCTCCCAGGAGTCGATGTTCAGGCTCGCCAGATTGATGTTTGCGGCGACACCACGTTCGGGTAGCGGCGCGGATTCCCCGGCAGCCAGGCCGAAGCCGATACTGCCGCGCAGGACACGCGGCTCGGGGCCCGACAGGTCGCGCACAAAGGTGAGTGAGGCCAGGCGTCCGAGCTCCACCAGCAACTGGTCCTGCTTCGAAGCCGGGCCTGAAGCCGCAGGCCGCGCGATCAGCGTGTTCTCGTAACGAAGGGGCAGCACTGTGTCAGCCGCCTTTCCAAGCGGCAGGGGCAAGTTAAGACCCAGCCCCTGCAGGTTGCTCGAAAGCATCAGCTCGGGCACGCCATCGCGAAACCCCAGGCTTCCGGAATAGGCGGTGCCTCCGGTTGCATGGCGGGCCAGCCGCGAAAAGAAGCCCAGCTCCGTCGCCTGGCGCAGCCCGTCGGCCGTGACCGTGCCTTGCGCCCGCAGGAGAACCACCGACTCGGCGCCCGTGGCGCTGGCTCGGGTCCCGCCCTCCAGGCGCAGGTCGCCACCGAGCATGCGGGCCTGCCCTCCGATGATCTGGAAACCACTGTCGGAAAACGTGACGAGCCCGCGCGCCTTGGCCATCAGGGGCGTGTCGGGTGTCATGCGGACGTCGTTGCCCGCCAGCGTCACGGTGCCCTGCACTTTCGAACGCTCCAGCGTCGCCAAGGGAAGCTGCAAACGGAACCTGCCTGTCGCCTCGCCATTGACCGAAGCATGGGACAAAGCATCTCCGGTCATCTGGCTGATGGGGGATTTGTTCACCACGGTCAGTAGCGAGGGCGCCGGTCCACGAATGTCCGCGCTGACAACGACGGTGGTCGTGTTCATGAAGTCGGGAATCTGTGCTTCGATCCGGCTGAGCTGCAACCCTTCGGCTTGCACCATGCGTGCGCTGGCACCGATCACCCGCATGCTGGCGCGGTCGAAGACCAGTTCGCCGGTGAGGCTGGTCAGCATCGGCCAGGGCGTCTGGCCCTGCGGCTGCAGCCCCGGCGGCACGTAGGCATAGTCCAGGTTGCGCACCTTCCCGGCGAACCGGAACTCACCCGATCGCGGGTCCGCGAAGGGAATGTCGTTCAGATCCCCCTTGATCCTGACCAGCAGATCGTTGACCTCACCTTTGAGCACCGAATCGCGCACGTAGTGGCGCACGTCGGCGGGGATACCCAGGGGAAGATAGCGGTGAACCCGCGCGCCGTCCGCGCGGCCGAACGAGCCCTTGAGATCAATCACACCAGGAAAGCGCGCCGCTCCGGCCCGATCGCTGGTGCGCCAGCTGCCGGAAAGCTCGCCTTGCGCATCGGAATTGGCAAACCGGACACTCAGCTGGCGCACTTCGATGCTGTCGCCCTTGACCTGCCACTGCGCATCCCCGGCCAGCGTTTCGACGGGAATCAAAGGGTCCTCGAAAGCGCCGGGAAAAAACAAGGCCCCGCGCGCGATCACCAGCCGCCCTTTGCCGCCGGTCTGATTCATGTCGACCTCGAGCGTGGCCCCCTGCACACCCGGCCAGTCGCTGACGGTTGACGTGACGCCCGTCTTTGCGGCGCCACCGTCCATTGCATGTGCCGACCGGACATTCAGCCCGGAAATCTTCGCACGAAGTTCGTAGGTTTCGGGCTGGGCCGTCTCGCCCTGCCAACGCGCCTGCACGGTCTCGACCAGACCCTTGACCGGATGCCCGCTGATCAGCGCATGGGTTGCCGTGGCCAGCGGCAGACGCCCCGCAATCTGGCTGACGGCGGCAAGGTCCAGCCGGTCGGCACGCAACTCGCTGCGTGCCGGTGCCCGCCCCTGGGCAGCGGAATGCGAGAACAGCAGGTTGCCACCCGGCCAGAGCAGCCCGTCGCGCGTCTGGAATTGCAGGCCTTCGGTCTGGATCTCGAATCCGCCCACCGGCGCGCGGGCGCCAATCCGGCCGGTCAGTGTCAGGAATTCCAGCGGCTCCAGGCCCGTGCCCAGGCGGGCGGCCGCATCCACCAGCGCAACGTCGGCAACGCCCCCGACCCACTCCCCCTTGCTGATGTCCGCCCAGATCCGCAGCGCGCCCCGACCTCTCTGCAGGGCAACCCCTTCGCCCAGACTGAAGTTGGGGAAGATTCGGGCGATCTCCACCCGCGCAAAGTTCGCAAACACCTGGCCCTGCCAGTCCATCCAGCGACCCGGCTTGCCCGCCAGCAGCGGGCGCCGGAAACGGCCGACCAGTTGCAGGCGATCGCCCCAGCCCTCCGGAAGCACAGCATCGACCCGGAAGTCGTGGCTGCGAACACCGTTGCGCATGAGGAAATCCAACTGGCTGAGGATCAGGGGCTCGAGCGCCCGCTGCTCATCAACCCAGCGCACGCTCGCATTGCGGATGACGAATTCATGCTGGGCGAAGAACCAGTCGGCGACCGGCGAATCGGTGTCCTGCGCCGACTTGATCAATGGCAGCCCGGCCACATAAATGCGTCCGTCGGCGCTGCGCCGCACTTCCAGGCTCGGCTCGTCGATGAAAAGCTGATCGAAGTCCAGGCGAAGCAGCGAACCCGCCGACAGCGAAGCGAGCACCCTGGGCAAGCGCAGGGTCTCGCGACCTTGCGCATCGAACAGGCGCACGTCACGCAACTCGAAGGAAGGCACCATCCCGCCGGAACGCGCCTCGATCTCGCCGACGCGCACTGGCACCCCGAGTGCACTGGAGGCCATGGACTCCAGCCTCGGGCGGAAGTCGGAGATTCGCGGCACAATGAAATAATGCACCGTCACCCATGCAAACAACAGCAAGACCAGCACCGCCAGCAGAAGCCGCACGATCCAGCGCATGGCAGAAGCGGATGCCCGGGCCAGCGGTGATGGGGGCGGCGTCAAGTCATTCATTGGGCACTTGGATATGACAGGAATTATGACCGGCGCCACTGCCGACGCTGCACCCCAACCGGGTCGATCCAGACTGGAGGGACCCGCAGACACGGGCAGCGGTGCGGGAGATTCGGCAGCCACGCCCGAGGCCGGATCGCGCTTCTTCCAGCGCTTGCAGCGGCGCTATGCGTCGCAGCTTCCCCTGCTGCCGGCGGGCGCCCCCACTCCCGCGAGCATCGCCACGACCTTCGCAACGCTGCGGGCTCAGGGAAACCCGCCGGGTGCTGCGCTGCGCATCCTGCGTCAACTGGTCATGCACCGCCTGATCGTCCTGGACTGTGCACAGCAAGCTCTGGATGTCATCACCCACGGCGTCACCGCGCTGGCCGAATTCGCGCTGGACGTGGCCTGTAGCGAGGCGTTCGCGGAACTCGATGCCCGCCACGGGGCGCCGATGTCCTCCCTCGGCAAACGCGCACAGCTGTGGGTTGTCGGCATGGGCAAGCTCGGTGCGCGCGAACTCAATGTTTCCAGCGACATCGACCTGATCTACATCTACGACGAAGACGGTGAAACGACCGGAACACCGGACGGCCGCGGCCGGGTTTCCAACCAGGAGTATTTTTCCCGCGCGGTACGTCTGATCTTCGGCATGATCGGCGACACCACCGAGCACGGCTTCGTTTTTCGAGTGGATCTGGCGCTGCGCCCCAACGGCAATTCGGGGCCGCCCGCCGTGTCCCTGGGCGCCCTTGAAGAGTATTTCCAGGTGCAGGGGCGCGAATGGGAGCGCTTCGCCTGGTTGAAGAGTCGCGTGATCGCGCCACGTGAGGCCATCGATTCCGGTTCGGCCCGCGTCCTGGGCGGCACCGTTCTGCCATTCGTGTTTCGCCGCTACCTGGACTACAACGTCTTCGAGTCCCTGCGCACCTTGCACCGGCAGATCCGCGATCACGCGGCGCGACGCAGCGCGGGGCATCCGGAACGCGCCAATGATGTCAAGCTCTCGCGCGGCGGGATCCGCGAGATCGAATTCACCGTCCAGCTGCTGCAGGTTGTGCGCGGAGGGCAATTTCCGGAACTTCGCACGCGCCCGACGCTGGATGCCCTGCAAAGGCTGGCGCGCGCCGGGTTGATGCCGCAGACCGCCGCACAGGCGCTTGCCGAGGCCTATGTCTTCCTGCGCCGCGTCGAGCATCGCATCCAGTATCTGGACGACCAGCAGACCCACGTTCTGCCAACCCACGACGGCGATCTGGGCTGGATTGCAGCAACGCTCGGTTTTGCGAGCTGCTGTCCTTTCCTTTCCGAACTGGACCGCCATCGCGAACTGGTGGCACAGGAGTTTGACAAGTTGCTGGCTGGCGCCGGCGAACAGGAATGCAAAGGTTGCAACGGAAATGGCAAAAGCCTGCCATCCGACTTCGAAGCGCTTCTGGAACATCTGCCCGAAGCCTTGCGCGAGCGCATCCGGCTCTGGTGCGTACACCCTCGTGTGGCGGCCCTTCGTGACGATGCGCGCGTCCGCCTGATCCGCCTTGTACAGCGCACCGCCCTGTGGGTTCGAGAGGGGCGCATCAGCGAGGAGGCCGCGGTGCGGCTGGTGGACTGGATCGAGCCCCTGCTGCGGCGCGAAAGCTACCTCGCGATGTTGCTGGAGCGTCCGTCGGTGCATGAGCGCCTGCTGCGGCTGCTGGGTTCGGCCCGCTGGCCGGCACACTACCTGCTGCAGCATCCTGGCGTGATCGACGAGCTGGCCAGCGACTTCATGCTGGAAGAACGGTTCAGCGCCGACGATTTCGAGCGTGAGCTCGAGGATCGCCGCAACGCCCTGCGCCGAACCGGCGAGGACGACGAGGAGGGTCTGCTCAACCTGCTGCGCCGCGCCCACCACGCCGAAGTCTTCCGAACGCTGGCACGCGACGTGGAAGGTCAGCTGAGCGTGGAGCAGGTCGCTGACGACCTCAGCGCGATGGCCGACATCGTGCTGCGCGTCACCGCACGCTGGTGCTGGGAGCGCCTGCGCAACAAGCATCGGGATGAACCCCTGTTCGGCATCATCGGCTACGGCAAGCTGGGGGGCAAGGAACTCGGATACGGCAGCGACCTCGATATCGTCTTCGTCTACGAGGACGACGACGAGCGTGCGCCGGAAACCTATTCGGCCTTCGTGCGAAAGCTGATCAACTGGCTGACCGTCAAGACCGGGGAGGGAGACCTCTTCGAGATCGACACGGCGCTGCGCCCCAATGGCGGCTCCGGCCTGCTGGTGACCACGTTCGAGGCCTACGCCAACTACCAGCAGCAGCGCGGCAGCAACACCGCCTGGACCTGGGAGCACCAGGCCATGACCCGCGCCCGGTTTGTTCTGGGCAGCGAATCCCTGCGGAAGCGGTTTGACGCCGTTCGTCTGGCGGTCATTGGCGCCACGCGCGACACGAAGGCATTGCACGACGAGATCGTGGCCATGCGCGAACGGGTACGTTCGGCCCACCCCGTGACGGCCGATCGGTTTGACGTGAAGCACAGCATCGGCGGCATGGTTGATGCCGAGTTCGCGATGCAGTTCCTGGTGCTTTCAAAGACCGCAACGCACCCCGAACTGGCGGACAACGTGGGCAACATCGCCTTGATGCACCGTGCCGAACAGGCAGGGCTTGTTCCGCAAGGTATCGGAAGCGCGGCGGCTGATGCCTACCGTGAACTGCGGCGCGTCCAGCATCGGGCCCGGCTCAATGAGGAACCCACGCAGGTGGCGCCGCCGGAGCTTGCCACCGAACGCGATGCCGTCACCGCTTTCTGCAAGGCCGTGTTTGGATGATCACTCACGGGGCGCTCGTGCTTTCCCCGAAGGCCCGACGCTTCAGAGGGCAAGATCGTAGTCGATGGTCAGGGGCGCGTGGTCGCTGAATTTCTCGCCTTTGTAGATGGCTACGTTTCGGGCCTTGTCCGCGATGGAGGGACTGGCCAGCTGGTAGTCCAGCCGCCACCCGACGTTCTTCGCATAGGCCTGACCCCGGTTGCTCCACCAGGTGTAGGCCGCATCTGTCGCCGTCGGCTCCAGGCGCCTGTAGACGTCGACCAGATTGCCCTCTTGCAGGAGCTCCGTCACCCATTGCCGTTCCTGGGGGAGAAAACCGCTGTTCTTCTGGTTGCTGCGCCAGTTCTTCAGGTCGATTGGCTGGTGCGCGATATTGATATCGCCACACAGGACAAATTCCCGCCGGGGATGCAGGGAGTCCAGATGCGGACGAAACACGTCGAGAAAACGGTACTTGGCTTCCTGGCGCTCGGGACCGGAGGATCCGCTGGGGAAATAGGCGCTGATGATGGACAGAGCACGCGTCGGCGTGTCGAACCGCAACTCCAGGTAGCGTCCTTCGGCATCGAATTCGGGCGACCCGAACCCGGCAATCACATCGCTGGGCTCGTGCCGTGAATACACCCCGACGCCCGAATACCCCTTTTTCTCCGCAAAATGAAAGTAGCCCTTCAACCCGGCCAGTTCGTCGAAGCGCCCGATGACATCCGGCGCCTGGGCCTTGACTTCCTGTACACAAATACAATCCGCACGATGCTGGAGCATCCACGGTTCAAGCCCCTTGGTCGTGGCGGATCGGATGCCGTTGAGATTGAGGCTGGTCAACTTGAACAAGGATATCCCCATGGTGTTTGATTCGGATCGTGCCGACGGCAACGCGCTTGCACTGGAATTTGTCCAGTTTGCGGTGGAGTCCGGGGCCCTGCGTTTCGGAGAGTTCAAGACCAAGGCCGGACGCATGTCCCCCTATTTCTTCAATGCCGGCCTGTTCGATGATGGCGCCAAACTGGGCCGGCTTGCGCAATTCTATGCAAAGGCCCTGATCTGCAGCGGCATCGAGTTCGACATGATTTTCGGCCCGGCCTACAAGGGTATCCCGCTCGGTGCTGCGGTGGCCATCGAATTGGCGAGGCTCGGGCGCAACGTTCCGTTTGCCTACAACCGCAAGGAGGCCAAGGATCACGGCGAGGGCGGCACGCTGGTGGGCGCCCCGCTGAAGGGCCGGGTGCTGATTGTGGACGACGTGATGTCGGCCGGCACGGCTGCTCGGGAATCGATCGCGATCATCGGCTCGGCGGGGGCCATCCCCCATGCGGTGGTCATCGCCCTGGACCGGCAGGAAAAAGCCACCGAAAACGGCATCGACGTCAATCACAGCGCCGTGCAGTATGTCCGCAATCAACTGGGGCTGGAGGTCTGCGCGATTGCGCGGCTGGCGGATTTGCTGCACTATCTCTCCGCCCGTCCCGGTGGGGAGATCGCCGACCACCACGCACGGGTTCTTGCCTACCGGCAGCGTTACGGCGTGGAGTAGATCCGGAAGTGAATCCAACGATTCGAAGCCTCGCCACAGCATTGTTGCTGTCATTCGCCACCATCACGGCGGCGCAGTCGGCCGGCATCTACACCTGCGTGGACGCCAAGGGGCGAAAGATCACCTCGGACCGTCCGATCGTGGACTGCATCGATCGCGAGCAGGTGGAGCTCAATCCGAGCGGAACGGTGCGGCGCAAGGTCGGCCCATCTCTGACCGCTCAAGAGCGTGCGGCGGAAGAGGCGAAGGAGCGGGAGGCGGCAGAAGAGCGGGCCCGGCGGGTGGAAGAAAAGCGGAGGGACCATGCCTTGCTGGTTCGTTATCCCTACCGATCGGTACACGATGCGGAGCGCCGTGAGGCGCTGGCCCAGATTGACGTGGTGATCAAGGCCGCCCAGCAGCGGCTGACCGAATTGCAGCAGCAGCGAAAAAAGATCGACACCGAGATGGAGTTCTACAAAAAGGACCCTTCAAAGGCACCGCCTTCCCTTCGCCGACAGATCGAGGACAACGCGCAGAGCACCAGCGTCCAGATCCGTTTCATCGCCGACCAGGAGGAAGAGAAGAAGCGCGTCAACGCGCGCTTCGACGAAGACCTGGTGAAGCTGGAGAAGTTCTGGGCCCTTTCACCGCCCAAACCAGGGCCCGAATCCAACCGGACTGGCGCATCCAGGCCCGTGCGCTGACGGGCGGCTCAACCGATTTTCTGGCGAAGCAGATCGTTGACCTGCTGGGGGTTGGCCTTGCCCTTGCTGGCCTTCATGATCTGGCCGACCAGCGCATTGAAAGCCTTGTCCTTTCCGGCCCTGAACTGCGCGACGTTGTCGGGATTGGCAGCAACGACCTCGTCGATGATCCGTTCGAGTTCGCCGGCATCGTTCATCTGCTTCAGGCCGCGCGCTTCGATGATGGCGTCCGCCTCCTGCCCTTCGGCATTCCACAAGGCCTCAAACACCTGGCGGCCCGCGGCGTTGGAGATCGTGCCATCAGCGATGCGGACGATCAACCCAGCCAGTTGCGCCGAACTGACCTTTGATTGCTCGATGCCCGTTTCACCTGCATTCAGACGGCGCGACACCTCGCCCATGATCCAGTTGCTCGCGAGTTTCGGCTGTCCGCTGGCCTGGGCTGTCGCCTCGAAGTAGGCCGCCATCGCTTTGCTCTGGGTCAGGGTGGTGGCATCGTATTCAGGCAGCGCATAGGTCGAGACGAAACGTTGGGCCATCACGCGCGGCAGTTCAGCCATTTCCGAGCGCACGCGTTCGACCCATCCAGGTGCGATCACCAGAGGCGGCAGATCAGGGTCGGGGAAGTAACGGTAGTCAGCGGCGTCTTCCTTGGTGCGCATCGCCCGGGTTTCGCCGGTGTCGGGGTCGAACAGCACGGTTGCCTGCTGGACCGGCCTGCCATCCTCGATCTCCTCGATCTGCCAGCGGATCTCGTAATCGATCGCCTGCTGCATGAACTTGAAGCTGTTCAGATTCTTGATTTCGCGCCGCGTGCCCAGCGGTGCGCCAGGCCTGCGCACGGAAACGTTGGCGTCGCAACGGAAACTGCCTTCCTGCATGTTGCCGTCGCAGATCCCGATCCAGGTCACGATCTTGTGTAACTCCTTGGCATAGGCCACGGCTTCGGCGCTGGAACGCATGTCGGGCTCGGTCACGATTTCCAGCAGGGGGGTGCCCGCGCGGTTCAGGTCGATGCCGCTTTGCCCGACGAAATCCTCATGCAGTGACTTGCCCGCGTCCTCTTCGAGGTGGGCACGCACCAGGCGGACGGATTTCTTTTCGTCGCCCAGGAAGAATTCGACCGCGCCGCCCTGCACCACCGGGATTTCGAACTGGCTGATCTGGTAGCCCTTGGGCAGGTCCGGATAGAAGTAGTTCTTGCGCGCAAAGATGCTGCGCGGCGCGATATGGGATCCCACGGCGAGGCCGAATTCGATGGCGCGTTCGACCGCACCCCGGTTCATGACGGGCAGCGTTCCGGGCAACGCCAGGTCGACGGCGCAAGCCTGGGTATTGGGCTCGGCGCCAAAGGCGGTGGGTGCGCGGCTGAAGATCTTGGACTGCGTGGACAGCTGCGCGTGGGTCTCGAAGCCAATGACCACTTCATAGCCGCGCACAAGCAGGGATTTCAAGGAGGGGGTTGCAGGCGTGCTCATGCTCAGACTCCCTCGGGTTTGCGGGAATGGAAATCGGTGGCTTGCTGCAGACGATGCGCGGCGTTCAGCAGGCGGGACTCGGTGAAATAGTTTCCGATCAGCTGCAGCCCCACAGGCATCGCGCCGTCGCCAAACCCGGCGGGGACGCTCATGCCGGGCAAACCCGCCAGCGAGGCCGGCAACGTGAAAATGTCCGCCAGATAGTCGGCCAGCGGATCGTTGCCATGCCCACCGAGCTTCCAGGCCACGGTGGGCGCGACGGGGCCGGCGATCAGGTCACAGCTCTTGAACGCCTGCTGGAAATCGTCGGCGATCATGCGTCGGATCTTCTGCGCCTGCAGGTAATAGGCGTCGTAGTATCCATGGCTCAACACATAAGTGCCGATCATGATGCGACGTTTGACCTCGTCGCCGAAGCCTTCGGCGCGCGTCTTCTTGTACATGTCCACCAGATCGGCGAACGCCTTCGCGCGATGCCCGAATTTCACGCCGTCGAATCGGCTCAGGTTGGAACTGGCCTCGGCCGGAGCAATGATGTAGTAGACCGGGATCGACAGCTCGGTGCGCGGCAAAGAGATCGGCACCAGACGGGCTCCCATCTTTTCAAACTCTCCGAGGACGCCTTCGACGGCAGTCCGTACGTCGGCCGAGAGCCCTTCGCCGAAGAACTCCTTCGGAATGCCGATGCGCAGGCCATCGATGCTGTCGTTCAGCGAACGAGCGAAGTCTTCGGTCGGCAGATCCAGCGAGGTCGAATCCCGGTCCGGGTCCGGTCCGCACAGATTCGAAAGCAGCAAGGCGCAGTCCTCGGCCGAGCGCGCCATCGGTCCGGCCTGATCCAGGCTCGACGCAAAGGCGATCATGCCGTAGCGCGATGCCCGGCCATAGGTCGGCTTGATGCCGGTGATTCCGCAAAACGACGCCGGCTGGCGGATCGACCCCCCGGTATCGGTCCCGGTGGCGGCCGGCGCCAGACGCGCGGCCACGGCGACGGCGCTGCCGCCCGAAGATCCGCCTGGCACGCGCGAGAGATCCCACGGATTGCACGCCGGCTGGTAAGCCGAATTCTCGTTGCTGGATCCCATTGCAAACTCGTCGCAATTGAGCTTGCCCAGCGTCACCACACCGGCGTCGGCGAGCTTGCGCACCACGGTCGCATCAAATGGCGACCGGTAGCCCTCCAGCATTCTTGAGCCCGCGGTGCTCGGAAGATCTTTTGTGACGAAGATGTCCTTGTGCGCCAGGGGCACGCCTTCCAGCGGCCCAGCCGTGCCCGCAGCAAGGCGCGCATCGGCGGCCCGTGCCTGGTTCATCGTGACCTCTTCGTCAATGGCCAGAAAGGCGCCGAGAGACTCATGCGACCGGGCGCGGCCCAGGAAATGCTGCGCCGCCTCGACAGCAGATACCTGGCCGGCGCGAAGGCTGGCCGCCAGTTCGGCAACGCCGAGATCGTGCAAGGGTTTGCTGGCTGAATGCATCTGCGGCCTCATTCGATGACTTTGGGGACGAGAAACAGGCCGCGCTCGACGGCCGGCGCACTGCGCTGGTTCGCCTCCCGCTGGTTCGGTTCACTGGCCACATCGGCCCTCAGGCGCAACGCAACGTCCTGGATGACCGCGACCGGATGAGCCAGCGGCTCTACGCCGGTCGTGTCGACGGCACGCATGGCCTCCACGATACCGAAAAAACCATTGATCTGAGTGAGCATGCGCTCACTTTCATCCGGATGCAGTTCAAGTCGGGCCAGATTGGCGATCCGGGCGATGTCATCGGGGGTCAGGGACATGGAAGAAACTTTGGAAACGGGGTGTAAAGGTCAGACCGCGGGCTCAGCCAAACGGGTTATTCAGAGGCAATGCGGTATTATCCCGCCTTTGGTGCAACACCCGCGAAACCGACGGCTTTTGCGCGGAAAATCCACTTTCTTGAATCGATTAACAGGGCGATGCCTGGCCGACGCGCCATTCATGCCCGAGAGGACTTGTCATGTTAGGTTCCTTCCGTCGGTACTTCTCGTCCGACCTGGCCATTGACCTTGGCACAGCCAACACGCTGATTGTCGTTCGCGACAAGGGCATCGTGCTCGACGAACCTTCGGTCGTTGCCATCCGCCACGAAGGCGGCCCCCAAGGCAAGAAGACCATCCAGGCGGTTGGCAAGGAAGCCAAGGCCATGCTGGGCAAGGTGCCCGGCAATATTGAGGCGATCCGCCCGATGAAGGATGGCGTGATTGCCGACTTCACCGTCACCGAGCAGATGCTCAAGCAGTTCATCAAGATGGTGCTGCCGCGTGGCGTGTTCCGGCCCAGCCCGCGCATCATCATTTGCGTGCCTTGCGGCTCGACCCAGGTGGAACGCCGTGCGATCCGTGAATCGGCGCTGGGTGCTGGCGCCTCCGAGGTCTATCTGATCGAGGAACCGATGGCGGCCGCGATCGGCGCCGGCCTTCCGGTCAGCGAAGCCAGCGGCTCCATGGTGGTGGACATCGGTGGCGGCACCACCGAAGTCGGCGTCATCTCGCTGGGCGGCATGGTCTACAAGGGCAGCGTGCGCGTCGGTGGCGACCGCTTTGACGACGCCATCATCAACTACATCCGCCGCAACTACGGCATGCTGATCGGCGAGCCCACCGCCGAGGCGATCAAGAAGAGCATCGGCTCCGCGTTCCCGGGCTCCGAAGTCAAGGAAATGGAAGTCAAGGGGCGCAACCTGTCGGAGGGCGTTCCGCGCAGCTTCACGATTTCCAGCAACGAGATCCTGGAAGCCCTGACCGACCCACTGAACCAGATCGTCTCAGCCGTCAAGACGGCCCTGGAGCACACTCCCCCCGAACTGGGCGCCGACATCGCCGATCGCGGCATGATGCTGACCGGCGGTGGCGCCCTGCTACGCGACCTCGACCGCCTGCTGGCCGAAGAAACCGGCCTGCCCGTGCTGGTGGCGGAAGAGCCGCTGACCTGCGTCGTGCGCGGCTGCGGCATGGCGCTGGAGCGCATGGACCGCCTGGGCAGCATCTTTACCAGCGAGTAGGCACCGGGCGACCGCGCAACCCGCCGACGGCCACCCGTGGGCGGGCCGGGATGCCCTGCAGCGGCCGCCCCCGGCAAACCTGCCCCGCGCTGCGGTCGAAACTGGGACAATCCGCCAGCACCATGCCTTTGGGAACCCTTGATCGAACCCCGCCCCCCTTTTTCAAACAGGGGCCGTCGGCGTTGTCCAAACTGGTCTTCTTCAGCGCGCTGGCGCTGTTCCTGATGGTGGCCGATGCGCGCCTGAAGCTGTCCCAGCCCCTGCGCGCGGTCGCTGCCACCGCCCTCTATCCCCTGCAGTGGCTGGTGATGCAGCCGGTCTATCTGGCACAGAACGCCAGCGCCTACGTCGGCACGGTCAAGTCGGCCCAGCAGACCGAGAGCCAGGCCCGCCAGAAGCTCGCCATGCAGGCCCTTCGATCCAATCAGGTGGAGCACCTCAGTCTGGAGAACAACCGGTTGCGCAAACTGCTCGCCCTGCGCGAACAACTGACGGTCCGTTCACAGCCCGCGGAAGTCCTGTATGACGCGGCCGATCCTTACACCCGGAAAATCATCGTCGACCAGGGACTTGCGCAGGGCGTAGAAGCCGGCTCGCCGGTGGT
>Ga0075156_10000675_pt1 | contig 17891 bp, 12 predicted proteins | sample JI81AbrownDNA_FD_70966 | JGI IMG/M metagenome (GOLD analysis project Ga0075156, IMG submission 70966) | Wastewater effluent complex algal communities from Wisconsin, to seasonally profile nutrient transformation and Carbon sequestration -... | ecosystem: Engineered > WWTP > Effluent > Algae...
CCGGGCTTTCGATCGGAAGTCGCAGGAATTCCGCGACTTCGTGATCACGCGGATCAGGCACCCCCGGGTCCTGAGGGGAGAAAGACCCGAGGCGCACGAACTCAGCGACCAAGACATCCAGTGGACGCGCATCGTGGAGCTTGAGCTCGTCCCGCATCCGGACCAGCCACGCCCAGAGATCACCGCGATGGACTACGTGATGCAGGACGGGTCGCTGCGCATGAAGCTGCGCGCGGCAACAGCAGGCTACATCCTGCGCAAGTGGAGCGTGGACTGCTCGCCTGACCATAGCCTTCGTGGCCATGAGTTCAGGCTGTGGCTGAAGGACCCGCTGGCGCTCTACGGCGTCAAGAACGCCGTGTTGGCACCGGGCTACCGCTCTCCTGAAAAGAACAAGGGAGAGCTATGACATGACCTACAACACACAACGCGCGCTGGAGTTGCTCCGGATCGGCTCTGGACGCGCCGACGCAACCTTCCGTGGAGGCCAAGAAGGCGCGATTCGCCACATCGTCGAAGGGCGAGGCCGCCTGCTGGTCGTTCAGAAGACCGGATGGGGCAAGAGCTTCGTCTACTTCATCTCGACGAAGCTACTGCGCGACAGCGGCAACGGCCCAGCACTGCTGATCTCCCCGCTGCTGGCGCTGATGCGCAACCAGATCGCCGCGGCAGAGCGCATGGGTGTTCGCGCCGCCACGCTCAACTCCGACAATTTTTCCAGTTGGACCCAGGTAGAAGCCAAGCTTGCCCGTGGCGAGATCGATATTCTTTTGATCTCGCCCGAGCGCTTGGCTAACGAGCGCTTCCGCACGCAGGTACTGGCCGGCATCGCGGCACAGATCTCAATGCTGGTCATCGACGAAGCGCACTGCATCTCCGACTGGGGACACGACTTCCGACCTCACTATCGCCTGCTGGAGCGGATCGTCAAAACACTGCCGCCGAATCTGCGACTGCTCGCTACCACAGCAACGGCAAACAATCGCGTGATGGAGGACCTTGCTACCGTGCTCGGTCCGAAGTTGGACGTCTCGCGAGGCGACTTGAATCGGACATCACTTTCCCTGCAAACGATACGCTTGCCCAGTCAGGCCGAGCGCCTTGCCTGGCTGGCAGAGCAGCTGGCAACACTGAAAGGCCACGGCATCATCTATACGCTGACGGTGCGAGACGCTAACCAAGTTGCCGACTGGCTCAAGACCAAGGGCTTCAATGTCGAGGCGTACTCTGGCAAAGCTGGCGACCGCAGGGAAGCCTTAGAGCAGGCGCTGCTCAACAATGAAGTCAAGGCACTGGTCGCAACGACGGCGCTGGGCATGGGCTATGACAAGCCCGATCTAGCCTTCGTCATCCACTACCAGATGCCGGGCTCGGTCGTCGCCTACTACCAGCAAGTGGGACGCGCAGGACGTGCGCTGGAGTCCGCCTACGGCGTGCTGCTGAGCGGTCAAGAAGAGTTGAACATCACCGACTGGTTCATCCGAAGCGCGTTCCCGACACGCCAGGAGGTCGCCAGCGTTCTGGGGGCACTCGAAGACGAGGAAAAGGGGCTGTCGGTGCCAGAGCTTCTCAGTCGAGTCAATGTGAGCAAGATTCGCATCGAAAAGACGCTTGACCTTCTCTCCCTTGAGGCTCCGTCTCCCATCGCCCTAGATGGCAGCAAGTGGCAGCTCTCAGCCGCTACGTTGAGCGATGAATTCTGGACGCGGGCAGAACGACTCACTGCTTTGAGGCGTGACGAACATCAACAAATGGAGAACTACGTCAGTCTGCCATTTGGTGCCCACATGCCTTTCCTGGTCGAGGCGCTCGACGGCGATCAAGGAACTGCCACTGACCCGATGCTTCCTCCACTACCGACCCATGTTGGCGAGGCATTGGTTGATGAAGCGACCGCATTCTTGCAGCGCGCTGGCTTAACAATTCAACCTCGCAAACAGTGGCCGTTGGGCGGCATGCCTAAGTATGGCCTCCTAGCCCCATTGGGACCACGAGGTATCGCACATGAACATATTGCACAGCCCGGCAAGGCTCTTTGCGTTTGGGGTGACGCTGGGTGGGGCGGCCTCGTCCGGCGAGGCAAGTACCACGACGGCAAGTTTGCCGACGACCTGGTTGGGGCGTGCGTCAAGATGATTCGCGAATGGAACCCCCAGCCCAAACCGACCTGGGTGACCTGCGTGCCCTCGCTACGTCATCCCGACCTCGTCCCCAACTTTGCGAAGCGCTTGGCTGCGGCTCTGGGTCTGCCGTTTCATATGGTCATCGCGAAAACTGACGACAGGCCCGAACAGAAAACAATGGCAAACAGCACACAGCAGGCGCGCAACATCGACGGCTCGCTGGCACTCAACGGTCAGCCGGTGCCCCACGGGCCGGTGATCTTGGTCGATGACATGGTGGACTCACGCTGGACGCTGACCGTGGCCGCGTGGCTGCTGCGAAAGAGCGGAAGCGGCGACGTCTACCCCATGGCGCTCTCTCAAACGGGACACGACGAATGACGCCCGCCCTGTCCCCCAACACCCAGGCGATCTTGCTGCTGACGGCGCCGCTGATCGCTGGGCGCAGTACATCGCCATCGGAGCTCCTGTCGCCCGGCGAATATAAGCGCCTCGCGCGTCACCTGCGGGAGATACAACGCCAGCCTGCGGACCTCGTGTCACCAGATTCGGCAGACCTCCTGCGGGCCTGCCATCCTGTGATTGATGAAGCTCGTCTGCAGCGCTTGCTAGGGCGTGGCTTCCTCCTCAGCCAAGTCATCGAACGCTGGCAAGCGCGCGCCATCTGGGTGGTCAGCCGCGCGGATGCAGAGTACCCCCGCCGTCTGAAGGCTCGCCTGCGCGAAGACGCCCCGGCGGTCATCTACGGCTGCGGCGACATGACCTTGCTGGATTCGGGCGGCCTCGCCGTGGTCGGTTCTCGCCATGTGGACGACTCGTTGATCGACTACACGATGGCGGTGGGCCGGTTGGCGGCTCGGGCTGGAAGAACCCTTGTATCCGGCGGTGCCAAGGGCATCGACCAGGCCGCCATGCGCGGTGCGCTTGACGCGGGCGGCAAGGTCAGCGGCGTGCTTGCGGACAGTCTGGAAAAGACAACCATGAACCGCGAGCACCGCAATCTGCTCCTCGATGGTCAACTGGTACTGATTTCACCCTACGACCCGAGCGCGGGGTTCAACGTCGGTAACGCCATGCAGCGCAACAAGCTGATCTATATGCTTTCCGATGCCTCGCTGGTCGTCAGCTCTGATCTCAACAAGGGCGGCACGTGGGCTGGCGCCATCGAGCAACTGGACAAGCTCAAGTTCGTGCCCGTGTACGTTCGATCGACGGGCGGTTCGTCTCCTGGACTGGACGCCCTGCGCAGCAAGGGGGCGCTTCCCTGGCCGAACCCGCAAGACGCCGATGCATTCGAGAGTGTGTTCGGTGTCGTTGCGCCCATGCCAGCGCCATCTCCGCAGTCAGGCCTTGCCCTGTTTTCCGGAGACGGTGCGACGGAGGTTACCCCCTCGACGCCATCGGTTGCAGAGCCACCGCCAGCAATCGAAGCGCCGAGCGACTCAGCGCCGCCACCTGCCGCGGCACCGAGCAGCGAACCCGTTGAACCGACGCGCGAACCGGCCGCATTGGTTTCGCCACCGTCCGAATTTCCGCCGGAGCCTGCCAGCCCGACCGTGTCGGCGCCAGCAACGCCTGCGGATGCGCTGTTTGCGGCGGTCCGAGAAGCGATCACGCTGCTGCTCAAGGCCCCGATGAAGGACGCCGAAGTCGCGGCAGCCCTGGACGTGACCAGCGCTCAAGCTAAGGCGTGGTTGCAGCGACTGGCTGACGAAGGAGTGATCGAGAAGCAAAAGAAGCCTGCGGGCTACATCGTCAAACAGTCCCGCCTCTTCGAGTGACCCCAACGTGAACGTAGAGAACAAACACAACAAAAAGCTGGAGCGACTCGGGTTCAGTTATGAGCGCGGCGGCGTTCATACCGCCCGAACAATGATGCTCGCCGAGCTGCGCGCACTGCTGTCCTTTGTGGACATGGCCGACGCGGCCAGGGCCGACTACCTGGAAGCCATCCAGACCGCCAATTGCCTGGGCAAGCGCTCGGGCAAGACGCGGACGTTGACGTTCCGACATCTTGCCGACCTCTACGCGCTGGATCCCAGCTTGTTGGTGTTCCGTGCCCTGCGTTTCTTCTGGCAGCGCGATGTGGAGGGACAGCCGTTATTGGCTGCGCTGTGTGCGTTCTCGCGTGACCCCATGCTTCGGGCCACCGCCCCCTTTGTCCTGGAATTCCAGGAAGGCGCCACCGTCACCCGTGAGGGGATGGAAGAGTTCATCGATGCACAAGAGCCGGGGCGCTTCAGCAAGGCCACGCTCAAGTCCACCGCGCAGAACATCAACTCGTCCTGGACCCAATCGGGTCACCTGGCTGGCCGCGTCCGCAAGGTGCGGGCCCGTGCGGTGGCGACGCCAGGCACGGTCTCGTTGGCACTGCTTCTGGGCTACGTCAGCGGTCTGCGCGGCGAGTCGCTTCTGAAGAGTGACTTCACCCGGATGCTCGACTGTTCATTTGAAAAGACGATCGAGTTGGCCGAGGACGCGTCGCGCCGGGGCTGGATCTCGCTCAAGCGCGTCGGCCAGGTGGTCGAAGTGCTTTTCCCGAACCTGATCACTGCGCAGGAAATGGAGTGGCTCCGTGAGCAGAATTAAGCGATTGACCCAGTCCTACAGCAAGTACGTAGCTGTGCCGTGGCGCGATGACGCCGCCGCTGCCCAGCGCGTCATTTTCTGCGTCTATCACGAGTCCGAAGAGCTACGGCTACGGGCCAAAGTCGACGAGTTCGAGATCGCCACCCGTGCGGCAGGTCATGACTGGGCGTTGTTCGATTTGACGGATTCGTTCCCCAACTGGCTGGCGTCCCAACGGTATGCCAAGAGCTACTTCCAAAAGCCCAATCTCTTGTCCACGCTGCTGCCCAAGTACCTCAGCTACATCGAAGCCGAGTTCGAGACGTTCCTGCAGGACAAGAACGTCAACGAGGAATTTGTCGTGGCGCTGCAGGGCGTCGGCTCTTTATTCGGCTTCCTGAAGGTCAAGGAAGTCGTCGACAAGCTCGCACCCAAGGTGAAGGGCCGTCTGCTGGTGTTCTTTCCCGGCAGCTACGAAGACAACAACTACCGCTTGCTGGATGGATACGACGGCTGGAATTACCTCGCCGTACCGATCACCGCAGACAAAGAATTCTGATTAAGGGGAAAGCATGCTCAATCGTGACATCTACCAAAAGGATCCGTCGACCCGAAAGCTGGTTAATGAGGGCGTGGCCAGCGTCAACGACGAGAATACCAACCAGGCGCTCTCTGTTCTGCGATACGAGCTCGAAACCTTCGTTTGCGACGGCCAGTACGAAAAGGGCCTGGAACACATCCTCGACATCTACCTGGACAACATCAAACATGATCGTGCTGAACAGCCAGGAGTGTGGGTTAGCGGTTTCTACGGCTCGGGTAAGTCACATCTGGTCAAGATGTTGCGTGCTTTGTGGATGGACACCACTTTTGACGATGGCGCCGTTGCCCGCGGCATCACAACTTTACCCAAAAGTGTTAGCGATCAACTAATAGCACTCAGCATCGAGGCCAAGCGCCACAGCGGTCTTCATGCAGCATCTGGCACCTTGGGCTCCAGTTCCCGCGACAAGTCTGTCCGCATGGCCCTGCTGGGCATTCTGTTCAAGTCCGTTGGCCTGCCCGAGCAGTACCCGGTCGCGCGCTTTGTCATGTGGCTACAGCACGAGGGCATCTACGACGCAGTGCGGGGCCATGTTGAGAAGAGCGGTTTCGATTGGAGCGAAGAACTCGACAACTTCTACGTGGCCGAGGGTCTGCACAAGGCCCTGGTCAAAGCCAAGCCCAATCTGTTCACGTCGCCAGCGTCCTGTGTCGAGACACTGAACAACCTGTACCCCTACGTGCAGGACGTCTCCAGCGGCGACATGCTCAAGGCCATTCGCCAGGCGCTAACCCGCGACGGCAAGTTCCCCCTCACCCTGGTGGTGCTCGACGAGGTGCAGCAGTACATCGGCGAGGACAGCCAGCGCTCCATAGACGTGCAGGAAGTGGTCGAGGCCTGCTGCAAGAACATCGGCGCCAAGATGTTGTTCATCGGCACTGGCCAGACTGCTGTCACCGGCACTTCCAACCTCAAAAAGCTCGAAGGCCGCTTCACCGTCCGCGTTGAGCTCTCCGACGCTGACGTCGATGCAGTGATCCGTCAGGTCATCCTGGCCAAGAAGCCTGAGGCCAAGGCACCGGTCGAAAAGGTGATGCAAACCAACCTTGGCGAAATCTCTCGCCACTTGGCCGGCACCACCATCGGTCACCGAGGTGATGACATTCAATTCTTCCCGCAGGACTACCCGATCCTGCCGGTGCGCCGTCGCTTTTGGGAGAACACTCTGCGCGTGCTGGACCAGACTGGCACCGACAGCCAGTTACGCAACCAGCTCTCGATGATCCACAAGGTCATCCAGACCAATGTGGACGCGCCGGTCGGCAGCGTGGTGCCCGCGGACTACCTGTACTTCGATGCAGCCGACAAGCTGTTGCAGTCGCGCATCCTGCCGCGCAAGGTGCATGAGAAGACCATGGTTTGGGTCAAAGGCACGGATGACCAACGTCTAATGGGTCGCGCCTGTGGCTTGGTGTTCCTTATCAACAAGCTGGCCAGCAGCAACAACGAAATCGGCATTCGTGCCAGCGTCGACACCCTGGCCGACCTGTTGGTGGAAGACCTCACCAAAGGCTCCAGCTCGCTGCGCAGCAAGCTCCCGAGCGTGCTCGACAAGTGCGAGCTGCTGATGAAGGTCGGTGACGAGTACCGCATCCAGACCGAGGAAAGCGCCGCCTGGAACGACGAGTTCCTCAGTCAGCGCAATAGCCTGGCCAACGAGGCTCACCGCGTGGACGCAGAGCGCGACGACCGCATCCGCCGCCGCTTCGGCGAGATCGTGCGCAAGCTGTCGCTGACGCAAGGCACGTCCAAGGTCACGCGCGACATCTTCCCGGTGTTCGATGCGCAGTTGCCGGGCGACGCCAGTGAGAAGGTCTGCGTCTGGGTGCGTGATGGCTGGAGCATCGACGAGAACTCGGTGCGTGCCGACGCTCGCCAAGCGGGCAATCAGTCACCTACCGTGTTCGTGTTCATCCCCAAGCGCTCGGCTGACGATCTGCGCCACTATTTGATCGACTTCAAGGCGGCGAGTGCCACGCTGGATAAGCGCGGCGTGCCCAACACCGCCGAGGGTACCGAAGCCCGCTCGGCCATGGAGACCACCAAACAGACCGCTGAGGGCAAGATCCGCGAGCTACTGCAAGAGGCCTTCTCGGGCGCCCGAGTCTTCCAAGGCGGCGGCAACGAGATCTTGGGCACCGACCTGCAGGAGATGGCATTGGAAGCAGCCACCAACGCACTGCAGCGGCTCTACCCGCAGTTCCACATCGCTGACCACACCGGTTGGCCCAAGGTTTACGAGAAGGCGCAGAAAGGGGCTCCGGACGCACTCAAGAGCGTGGGCGACGACGGCGAGCCCGCCAAGAACCTGGTGTGCAAAGCTATCCTGGCCTTCATTGGCGGCGGCAAGAAGGGCATCGACGTCCGCAAGCACTTCGAAGGTGCCACCTACGGCTGGCCGGGGGACGCGGTGGATGGGGGTTTGCAGGTGCTGCTGGTGGTCGGGCTGATCCGCGCCCTGGATGATAAGGGCCAGCCCATCGACCCGAAGGATCTGGAACGCAAGGCCATCGGCAAGACCATGTTTAAGGTCGAGTCGGCAACCGTTTCGGCGGCGCAGCGCATCCAGATCCGCAAGGTACTGCAAAAGATCGGTCCCACCCCTAAGCCAGGCGAAGAGCTGGCCTACGTGCCGCAGTTTCTGGTGAACGCGCAGAGGTTGGCAGAGCGCGCTGGGGGTGATGCCCCGCTTCCTGCACGCCCGGACATGAAGGGGCTGGAAGAAATCCGCCTCACAGCAGGTAACGAGCAGCTGCTGGCCCTGTACAACCAGCGCGACGAACTCAGCGCCGCCATCGACACCTGGACGGATCTGGCCGAGCGCATCGAGAAGCGCCTGCCCGCCTGGAACACGCTCAAGCGCCTGCTGGCCCATGCTAATGGGCTGTCGGGCGCCGAGGTCTTGGTGGCGCAAGTCACGCACCTTGAGCAGCAACGCCAACTGCTGGAGGAGCCTGACCCCGTCACCCCCCTGGTGGCCAGTCTGACGCAGTTGCTCCGCGACGAACTGAACCGGCTGCACGCCGACTACCAGACCCGCCACAAGAACGGCATGGCGCGCTTGGACGCCGACACCAACTGGAAACAACTGGAGCCCGAGCAGCGCAACAGCCTACTCGCCGCCCAGAAACTGACCCTCACCGACGCACCCAAGGTGCAAGTGGCCAACACCGATGAAGTGCTGGCCACGGTCGATCGGCTGTCGCTTTCGTCGTTCGCCGACCGCGTGGCCGCCATCGACTCGCGCTTTGACGCTGTGCTGGTGGCCGCCGCCGAGTTGATGGAGCCCAAAGCGCAGTTCGTCAAGCTGCCCAGCCGCACCATCAAGACCAACGAAGACATTGACGCCTGGCTGCTGGACGCCAAGCAAACCATCGCGCTGGCCCTGAAAAACGGCCCGGTCATCCTTCACTGAGGCCTGACTCCCCATGATGCAAGCACTCGACAAAGACCTGCGCAGCGCGCTGGAAAAAACCGTCAAAGCGGCCCGCACGGTCGCTGAAACTGCCGCGCAAGCGGCGGTGGAGCAACTGGGCGTTGGTCACGACAAGCCTGAAGCTTTTCTGAACGATGACGAGAAGGCGCTACGCAACCGCCTGCGCACTCACGGCAAGCAGCTCGGCGACGCCCGCGACTCGAAGAGCACCAACCCGACCTATGGCAAGCAAGAGGTGCAGCACCTGGTGCAAGAGGTGGCCTACCAGCACTGGCACCGCATGCTGTTCGCCCGTTTCCTGGCCGACAACAACCTGCTGATGTACGACGGCGTGGCAGTCTCCATCGAAGAGTGTGATGAATTGGCACCCGAAGAAGGCGCCAAGAGCGGCTGGGAGCTTGCCGGGAAACTGGCCGCCCGCATGCTGCCGCAGGTGTTCAAACCCGGCTCGCCGGTGTTCGAGCTGACCTTTGCGCCCGAGCACCAGAGCGAGTTGGAACGCCTGCTCAAGGATCTGCCCGATGCCGTATTTAAGGCCAGCGATAGCCTGGGCTGGGTGTACCAATTCTGGCAGGCCGACAACAAGGAGCGTATCAACAAGTCGGAAGTGAAGATCGGTGCCGACGAGTTGCCCGCCGTTACCCAGCTCTTCACCGAGCCGTACATGGTGGCCTTCTTGCTGCACAACTCGCTCGGTGCCTGGTGGGCCACACGGCATCCCGGCAAGCCATGTCCGGTCAAGCTCGACTACTTCCGCACCCTGGAAGACGGCACCCCGGCCGCAGGCAAGTTCGAGGGCTGGCCCGACTCCCTGGCCGACTTCAAGCTGCTCGACCCGTGCTGCGGTTCGGGTCACTTCCTGGTGGCCGCCTTCCTGATGCTGGTGCCGATGCGCATGGGAGCGGAGGGTCTGACGGCCAAAGAGGCGGTGAATCGCGTGCTGGCCGAGAACATCCACGGCCTTGAGATCGACCCGCGCTGCGTGGAGATCGCGGTGTTCGCGGTGGCGTTGGAGGCGTGGCGTTATCCAGATGCATCCGGTAAGCCGCTCGGGGTACGGGAGATCCCAGCGCCCAACATCGCGTGCTGTGGCCTGAAGGTCGCGGCCAAGGCGCAGGACTGGGAGGCGCTGGTACCGAACGAGGCGCCCAATGCGGCGTACGTGCGCCAAGAGTTGCGCCAGCTGCACGCCAGCTTTTCCGATGCGCCGCTACTCGGCAGCCTGCTGGACCCCAGGCGAAGCCTTAAGAATGACCTGGCCACGTCCAGCTACGTGTCACTTTCGGGGTTGCTCCGCAAAGCGCTAGCCACCGAGCGTCCGGCGACATTGCTAGCAGAGGGTGACGATCGATGGGATCTGGCAATCAGTGCTCAAGGATTGCTGGAAGCCGCGCGTTTACTGGACTCCAGCTATCACCTGGTGATAACGAATGTCCCTTACCTCTCACGGGCCAAGCAATCTGACATCCTAAAGGACTACTGCGAGAAGCACTATCAAGAGGCAAAGAATGATCTCGCGAATGTCTTCTTAGAGCGCTGTCTAGAGTTGGCACGAGATGCAGGCGCCGGCGTAACTCAGATTGTTATGCCTCAGAACTGGCTCTTCCTTGCCGGCTATAAGAAGCAAAGAGAGACACTACTCAAGACGGCAACATGGAATCTCCTAGTACGACTTGGCCCCGGAGCATTTGAAACGATCGGGGGTGAGGTGGTGAACGTCATTCTAATGACGCACACCCGGAAGCAACCGCCTCCCAATTTTCTCTTGCGAGGACTAGATGTCAGCGCCGCGAGACCTGCACAACAGAAGGCGCAGGGTCTTAAGTCCGGGTCAATTGCGTCCGTCTCGCAGTCAAATCAGTTGAGCAACCCCGACTCGCGCGTTGCACTTACCGATATACAGTCAACAAGTCTTCTCGCAGATATTGGCGACTTTGGCAAAGGAAGTACGACTGGGGATAGTCCACGGTTCTTGATTGAGTTCTGGCAAGTTCCGCGCTTGAGTCAATCCAACGTTCCTTGGGTCGATTCGCCAACCCCAGGCGACCCGTGGTCGGGCAGGTCGCTAGTTACAACCGCACCGCTGGACGATGGGAGCCTCAATGCACAACTAGGATGCTGGCTTCGAGGTCATGCCGTTTGGGGCAGGCGCGGGGTAGCGGTAAACAAAATGAAGGAGCTAGAACCGTTCCTTTATTCGGGGGAAGTTTTCGACGATAACGTCTGTCCAATTGTTCCCGCCGATGAATCGCTGATACCAGCCATTTGGGCCTTCGTATCAGACCCAAGCTATCGGGAAGCAGTTCGTGAAGTTGACCGAGCCCTCAAGGTTACTGCCGGCACGCTGACGAAAGTCCCCTTTGATCCGGACTATTGGCGCCAGGTGGCGATCGAGAAGTATCCTGGTGGACTACCGCAGCCATATTCTGACGATCCGGCTCAGTGGCTATTTCACGGACACCCGGAGCCGTCCTCCAATCCACTACAGGTAGCTGCTGCCCGGCTTGTCGGATACACATGGCCGGCGGAATCAGACGACAAGATAGAGTTGTCTGAAAAGGCGCGCCAATGGATTGGCCGTAGTAAGTCCTTGGCGATTCATGCTGACAAGGATGGCATCGTCTGCATTCCACCGGTAGGCAGAGAGTCCTCGGCCAGCGACCGTCTGCTGAATCTCCTGGCAGATGCCTATGGCGACGCCTGGAGCAATGACGTCCTGGCGCAATTGCTAGCAGGCGCCGGGCACTCCGGCAAGTCACTGGAGACCTGGCTACGAGACAAGTTCTTCACCCAGCACTGCGCGCTGTTTGGAAACCGGCCTTTCGTGTGGCACGTCTGGGATGGCTTGCGCGATGGCTTCGCCGCTTTGGTGAACTATCACAAGCTCGACTTCAAAGCGCTGGAGTCCTTGATCTACACCTACCTGGGTGACTGGATCGGCCGTCAGAAGCGTGATGCCGACAACAGCGTCGACGGGGCACAGGAAAAGCTGGCTGCCGCCGAGGCGCTGAAGAAGCGCCTGGAACTAATCCTGGCCGGTGATGCGCCCTACGACATCTTCGTGCGCTGGAAACCCATCGAGGAACAGCCCATCGGCTGGAACCCCGATCTCAACGACGGAGTGCGTTTGAACATCCGTCCCTTCCTCTCGGTTCCCGACGTCGGAAAAAGAGGCGCTGGCGTGTTGCGCGACAAGCCGAAAAGCCTGCATTGGGACAAAGACCGTGGCAGCGACATCCCCTCGGCCCCTTGGTACGAACTTGGCCTGCAGTACGGCGGCAAGCTCGGCGACCGGATCAACGATCATCACTTGACGCTGGCCGAGAAGCGCGCTGCACAGGAGAAATCCAAGTGAGCGCATTGATCAAGATCACCCAATGGGTTCAGAAGAAACCCATGATCTTGATTCGCTTCGATGAGGCGTTTTCGGAGTCCTTGCACAATTCGCGGCAGGGCTTCGAACATCTCACGATCGTCAAACCGCATTCGGTTCTTCAGGGTTTCATACTGCCGACGCTTTGCTTAATGGAAATTCAAGAGCAAGGCACTGCGCGTTGTTATCTCGCCACTGCGACCCGCAAAATCGCAGTCAGCACTTTTGATTCTCGTCTGACCATCAAAAAGCTGCGGCCGATAACATCGCCATCTCTGCAGGAGCTTGGCGCCAAGATCACCGAGGCGCGAATGAAGAGGATGTTTGTTGAGCGCATCCCAGCGGAGGGCGGTTTCTCGAATCTTTCACCGAAGCTCAGTGGTCGCCTTGTTGAAATACTGGCCGCTGATTCAGAGAATCAGCCGGCTTTGGACACTGCGCTGGCGCAACTACCCAAGCTGCGCCAGGCGCCAAACACCAACTGGGCACAGGAAGACGCCATACAAACTGCCATGGATGCCTTCGGGATGCGCGGCAATGCGATTCCCAATGAAATTTCCCTCAAAAAGGGCGCTTCGTCTGGACTCAGCCTGATTGGCACTTATCTCTACGAAGACAATGTGGTGCATTCGGATGCATCACAACTGCCAGGCTTTGATGTCATTGCTCCGGATATCACCGGACGCGCTGTTTTTCAAAAAGGCGACGAGCGGCTGGTGATTTACACTGCGAACAAAATGCCCTTGGAAAAAATGCTCGGCGTTGATCTTATTTACGTCAACGAGACCCGGGGTAATGTGGTCATGATTCAGTACAAGATGCTCAAAGAAGGCAAGCAAGAAGGCGGAAGCCGTGACTGGATGTTTAGCCCAGACCCGCAGTTACGCAAAGAGATTGCCCGAATGAAGATTCCGGGTATCCAAGCGATTCCCACGGATTACAGGCTGAGTCGCAATCCATTCTTCTTCAAATTTGTGAAGCGGAAGATCGTAGATGATTCGCATCAGTCGTTTCTAGTTTCGCTCGACCATTTGAATCACATTCTGGCCTCTCCTGCGGCCAAAGGGCCAAAAGGCGGTGTTCGTATGAGCTATGACGCATTAGATGGAACCTACTTGCGCGAGGCGGACATGATCGGACTGATCCGCTCCGGCTACGTGGGCACGCATGGGGCGGAAACAACAGCCCTGGGAACCATCATCGAAGCGGTCGCCAAGGGCAATAAGGCTGTTGTTCTGGCCTGGCAGCAAAAAATACAAGAGAGCAAGCTATGAGAATGATTGAATCTATGGTCCGCATCCTGCGCGACTCGGTGATCTTCATCCCCTGTATTCAAGTCACGCCCTCGGGTTTTGTGTTGTCCGGCAAAGACCATCACGTGTTGCTGGCCTCGAAGCGTACAGCTCGAGCCAAACAGGGAAGGCCATAAGACCATGGCGACAGCCCTCCGAGCCTGGAAGGCCAGAGACCCTGCAGAGGCATTCTTCCCCGTGGAGATGCGCCCCCTGTTCATGCCGACTGCAGACGGCCTAGAGAAGTATCAGCAGCTCAAGCGCCACTTCGCCGTGGTGGATGTGGAGCGAGAGAATCCCTTTGCGGTGGTGACCGACGACTACGAGCTGGTGACGAACAAGGCCGCCTACGACATGGCAACCGAGGTGATGAAGAAGGTGTTCCACACCACGCAGATCGGCGACATGGAGTGCTTGAACATAACCATGCCCAAGACCCGGTCGTTCTGCCACATCGACCTGATCCACAAGAGTACCGACTTCTCGCCATGGGAGAAGGACAAGTGGACGGCCTTCCTGCGCATCAGCAACAGCTACAACCGTACCCGCCTGCTGCGCTTCGAGCTGGGCTTTTGCCGCTGGATCTGCTTGAACGGTATCATCTTTGGCAGCAAGAGCATTGAGTTCAGCTACGCCCATACCCGGCGCGGCATGGACCGCGTGGATCGCTTCGTCGAGAACATCGGCGACATCCGCAAGCTGGAAACCACACTGACTGAAAAGCTGCACCAGCTCAAGCGTTACCACGTGCCCGAGAAGGAGATGCTGCCACTGCTGTGCCGCGCCTTCGACATCAAGGCGACCAAGGATGTTGTCGAGAAGCAACGGCGCGTCGACGACCTACTGGCGCTGCGCGAACAGGCCAAGAGCCTGACCGAAGCCTATTTCAAGGAGATGGGGCCGCACGGCTATGCCGCGCTGAACGTGCTGACGGATTACGCGTCGCGCCCCTCGGGCGTGATCGCACCGGAGGCCAGCATGCATGGCCTGCAGCAGAAAGCGGGCAGCTGGATGGACGACTTCATTTCGGCCATCAAGAACCCCGACTTCTCATTCGACCGCTACCTGGCCGACTACCGCCAAACGGCGGAGGTGATTGAGTCCCTATGATCAAGTCGGTCAACAACTATCCGGTCTCGCAGCTCTTCGATGACGTCGGAGAGAACGGCCCTGGTTACTTCCTTGGTTCGATCAAGCTGGTGGGCCAAGTAATAAGACCATTTGCCTTGACAGGGGAAAAGCCATGCTGAAGCACTTAAAATTGACAAACCTTGGCCCAGCCGACACCGAGTTAGAGTTTGGCAAGCGCTTGAATCTGATCACGGGTGACAACGGGCTGGGCAAAAGCTTTTTGCTGGATATCGCCTGGTGGTCCATGACCAGAAAGTGGCCTGCGGAAATCAACCCCAAACTGACTTCGGGGAAGAAAGCGCTTCCCCGGGGGGATGGGGACGCCAAGATTGACTTCTCATTCACGGGTAAGTCGCGATCTGTTGAATATGTCAGCAGCTACGCCCGACGCGACGAAGCTTGGACGGGCCAGCAAGGCCGTCCGGCAAACCCCGGCTTGGTTATTTATGCCATGGCAGATGGCGGCTTTGCCGTCTGGGACCCCGCTCGCAACTACTGGCGCACGCTGGGCGGGGTGGACGTTCAGGACCGCCCGTCTGCCTATGTTTTTAGCCCGACAGAGGTTTGGGATGGCTTGCCAGGCACTGAAGGCAATTGGCTTTGCAACGGGTTGATCCGGGATTGGGCGAGTTGGCAGAAGGAAAACGGCACCGCATTCAAAAACCTGTGTGCTGTGCTTGATGTCTTGTCTCCTGACACCGCGGAGAAGCTATCGCCGGGAGAGCTGACGCGGATCAGCCTGGACGACGTACGCGACATGCCAACCGTCCGCATGCCCTATGGCAAGGATGTGGCGGTGGTGCATGCGTCGTCCGGCATGCGTCGCGTGATTGCCCTGGCTTATTTCTTGGTTTGGTGCTGGGAAGAACACCAGAAGGCAGCCAAGTTACTCTCCGAACCTACCACCAATCAGGTTGTCTTTTTGATTGATGAGGTGGAGTCACACCTGCATCCCAAGTGGCAGCGCCGAATCATTCCTGCGCTCTTGAACGTGACTCAATCCTTGATCGCTGGCGCAGAGGTTCAACTGCTTGCCGTGACCCACTCGCCACTGGTGATGGCATCTGTTGAGCCGCGCTTTGATGAGGCCATGGATGCCTGGTTTGACCTTGATCTGGTTGCAGCTCAAAGCGGTCAACAGCCGACCGTGGAGTTCAAAAAACGGCCCTTTGTTCGGCTGGGTGATGCTTCTCGCTGGTTGATGAGTGAAGCCTTTGACCTTGGCAGCGCCCGCTCTCTGGAGTCAGAGCTGGTGTTGCAGGAGGCTGCTGAGATTCTCTCCGAGCAAGAGATCGACCACGCCAAAGCGAAAGCGCTGGATGCACAGTTGCGTGGCCTGCTGGGAGACACCGACCCCTTCTGGATTCGTTGGCGCTACGTGGGCGAAAAGCAGGGGTGGCTGCGATGATTCCAGTGGCGGCTCAGCCGGAACCTGCTGCTTTCGATGCCGAGGTTCGTCAGAAGGGCTTGGCCCATCTCAACAAAGAGGGGTTTCCGTTAGATCAACCTTTGCCGCCCAAAGCGGACATTGAGCCCTATTGGCGGGCCTGTCTGACAGACCTGCACCAAGCGTATAGCGGGGTTTGCGCCTACCTGGGCGTGTTTTTTGAGCGTGTGATGGGTGGTGGGAGCGTGGATCACTTTATTGCCAAATCCACTCATGCGGGATTGGCCTATGAGTGGAGCAACTACCGATTGGCGTGCTCAACAATGAACAGTCGCAAACGTGAATACAGCGACGTACTGGACCCGTTTTATCTCGCGCCTGATCTGTTCCGCTTGCAGCTTTCGACTGGCCACATCTATCCGAATCCTAACGTGCAAGCTGTTCCAATGCGCCTTGTTGAGGAGACCATTGAGCGGCTCGGGCTTGACGATCCGCCGTGCAGGGAGCTGCGTGCGCGCTGGTATCAAGACTATCTCGAACACGGATTGCCAGCCGACTACCTAAAAAGGAAATCGCCTTTTGTTTGGCACGAAGCGAATCGTCAGGGGCTGTTATGAGAATCATCGAGTGCCTGATCAAAACCCTGCGCGACTCGGCTATCTTCAACCCCGAGGTTCAAGTTGCGCCCTCGTGCATCTTGTGGCCCGACAAAGACCGCCAGTGGGAGGCGGTGATCCCGCGCCTGCAGAGCGAGCTGGCTGAACTGCTGGTGCTGGGCGACTACACGCCCGAGAGCCGCGTCGGCCCCGCCATCTGGCTGCGCTGCGTGCTCTCAGGCAAAGCGCCGGATGTCACCCTGCCTGCCGACCGAGTGCCAGTTTTCTACCTGCCCGGCGTGAGCCGCCAGGACTTGCGGGCGATCGAAGACTGTCCGGACCTCTTGAAGCCCTTGGCTGAACTGCAGTACCGGGGCGTGATCTGGTCACAGGTTAACGCCAAGGACTGGACCATCATGGCCTTCCTGAAGTCGGACCAAGGCGGCATGGGTCTGGATGTGGCCCAGGACAACGAGGCCAAGAACGCCGTGCAACTGGCGCTGTACCGGCTGCTGGATGAAGAGCTTGAGCTGTTGAAGGGCAAGCGGCTGGACAAAGACTACTTCAATACCCTGCTGACAGGCGGTGACCCGGTGCGCGACCTGCTGCAGTGGCTGGATCTGGGCGACGCGTTCCAGACGACGCGCGGCGCTAACGAGTGGAAGGCCTTTGTGGAGGTCTGTAAGTCACAGCTGGCGTTTAACCCCCAGGCCGATGGCGTCCTGGCGGGTGCCAGCAAGTTAGCGACGCGCGAGGGGCCCTGGCATTCGGTGTGGGAGCGATACAGCGAAGCGCCGAAGCGTTACCCCAACATCCCAAACCGAATCCGCCAGTGCAAGCCGCCTGATCTGGGCATCTTCGATACGCCGGCAGAAAAGCTTGGCGGTTGGCCGCAATGGAACGCGGAGCAAGAGCAGTCGCTCCAGAATGATTTGCTGGCGTTGAATCACCTGCCTGCGCATGACGCGAGAACACGGATCCTGGATCTCGAAAAGACCCATGCGCCACGTCGAGAATTGGTTTGGACAGAACTTGGTGAGTCGCCACTGGCCATGGCGACCATGCATCTGGCGGTGATGGCAGAAGTGACCAGGACGGCGCTGACAGCGGGGGCGGTTGCGGATTTGCAGGTGGCCTACGCCACGCAGGGCTGGCGCGCCGACGATGCGGTGGTGTCGGCACTAGCGTGCGTTAGTAGGGCGTCGGACGTTGAGGCTGTGACGATGGCGACGCGGGCAATCTATCTACCCTGGCTGGAAGAGTCTGCGCGCTATCTGCAAAAGCTGGTTTATGGAACGACCTATCCGGGAGGGGGTGTAGCGGAGACTCCGGCCAGCTATAAGGTTGATCGGCAATGCACGCTATTTGTGGATGGTCTGCG
>Ga0075156_10000679_pt1 | contig 17850 bp, 17 predicted proteins | sample JI81AbrownDNA_FD_70966 | JGI IMG/M metagenome (GOLD analysis project Ga0075156, IMG submission 70966) | Wastewater effluent complex algal communities from Wisconsin, to seasonally profile nutrient transformation and Carbon sequestration -... | ecosystem: Engineered > WWTP > Effluent > Algae...
GCAAAAGGATCATCACTAGCCGAAGCACTTTCACTACCTAAGTCAGCAAAAGGGTCATCGCCAAATGTCGGTTCTTCTGAAGATATATCTTTAGAAGGTTCATCCATACTAGAAAATGGATCCGTTTCTGGTGAAGTAGGAGTATCACTCTCTAATGCATTGTCAAAATCATTGAATGGATCGGGTTCAGCGGATGATTCGGTGGCAGGTGCATCTGTTTCAAAATCAAAATCGTCTTCACCACTTGGTTGTTCTGTGGGAGCAGCACCCAAATCCGCAAAAGGGTCATCACCAAACTCTGGTTCTTCTGAACTTGGAGTGGATGTGTCCGAAGTTGGAATATCAAAATCGTCTAATGACGGTTCTTCTGAAACGGGTGGAGAATCTGCAAATGGATCCTCGTCTTCCTGCACTGGTGTTTTAGGCTTTGGCGGGCCCTCATTGAGCAATTCATCTAAATCAATGTCATCATCGCCATCAATATCTCGAAATGGTGGGGGACCGTCGCTACCGAATGATTCTGAATCAGAATCGTCTGCAAAGGGATCTTCTGCATTTCCGTTATCGTCCCCTTCCGTTTCATCCTCGTACTCGGTAGGTTCCTCTGGAATAGGAATTGGCTCTGTAAATCCGAGCTTCTCACGCAATACACGTGCCATCGGATTCAATTCTTCCGATGAAAGTGGATTTTTATTCAACGCCGAAAGTAGACCTTCGATCTGCTGAATCTCTTCCGGTGATAAATTATCTTTAGGCTCGGCCATGAGAGGATACGTTTCCTACTTAAATATCGGCCTCTCGTAAAATTGGCAGAATTTTTTTTTATTATGTCAGATCGATTTCTAGGAAAAATCCTCTCTGTGAGAATCTGAATTTATGCCGAAATATGTAAAAAGTGCACTGAATGTTTATGCAAAAGCGCAAGTTATACATACTATCGATCCTTTTTTTCCTTTCTGCAGGGGTTTTAGGACAGGATGCCATCGACTGGGTCGGAGGATTTTCTTCTCAAGAACTCGAAATGCAAGAGGAGGTCGAAGACCAGGACAAAGTCTATTATCTTTGGCAACTAGAAAGCCTCAAGAAAAACATAAGTCCTAGATACATTCGTTATCTTGATGTTGAATCATACTTAAGCACGAGTAAATTATTGAACCGCGGGATCCTATTCTCCTACAACGGATTACGTGATGAAAGTGTAGAAATTTGTGGGAATTTTAATCATTGGGAATGTGTTCCGATGAAACGTAATAAATTCGGTATTTATTATATTGTCATCGAACCAAAGTTACTGACTCCATCATACGAAGAAGACCCAATTTATGAATATAAATTTCGTGTCAATGGGCTACTCACATTTGATCCCGAAAACTTAGATCGTTTGGAGGATGGTTCAGGATCTTATATGTCGAGATATGTGCTTCCAGGAAAAGATACAAATAGACAAATTCATTCAATTGTTTTAGAAGACTCAAGTTCAGAAGAACAAGATTTAAGGACCGTTAGATTTCAAATTTATTTACCGCAAGCTGAAGCAGTAAGTTTAGTGGGAGATTTTAACGAGTGGAATCCAGAAAATGATTTCCTTAAAAAAGATAGAACAGGAGTCTTTTTTCTAGAAAAAAAATTATTACCGAAAGACAATTATCATTATCTCTTTATCGTTGATGGCGATTATCAATTGGATACATATAATCCGAATACAAATGTCAAAGTAGATACCGGGGAATCAGTATCTTCGATTGCTGTTCCAAGTCGATTCGTTGCCTTGGATAAAAAAGATTAGGTATTCAGTTTTTGACTTAGTTTTCTAATGTGGCTGTCATGGATCCTTTGGAAGTTGTCATCCTTGGATCCGGTCCATAACCTATAATTTTTTCATGTATGAACTCGGCATGTTCTAATTCGCCAGTAAAAACGATTGTTTTTTTCTGCGTATCCACTTCTACCGCGTGAAAAAATGCCTTTTCTAAAGAGATATTACAGACGGCCATTAACATCTCGATCACATAATCGTAAGTATGATGGTCATCATCCCAAAGTACGACTTTCCAAGGCCCGTCAAACGAGCGCTTAATGATGACCTCCGTCTCTTCAATGGTGTCCGGTTGGGCAGAATTGGCATATGCGTTCACCCAATCCTCCCTAGGCGATTACGTTTTCTTTTTTGCGATGGCTTGTTCGACATGGACAACGATATCTTTTGCTCGCATTCCAAAATAATCCAACAAACCACTCCAGGTTCCTGATTTACCAAACGTATCTTTCATTCCAACTTTAAGAATTGGTACTGGGTATTCTTCTGATAAAAATTCTGAAACCGCAGAACCCAGGCCACCGAGGACATTGTGTTCCTCAGCAGTAACTATAGCTCCGCACTCTTTCGCTTTGGAAAGAATGGCCTCTTTGTCAAGAGGTTTGATCGTTGCCATATTTAGCAGACTGGCATGAATGCCCTTTTCTTTTAGTAATTCTACAGCGATCATTGCTTCAGAAACCAATACACCACAAGCTATGATACAAACATCCTTTCCTTCGGACAAAACTTCGGCTTTGCCGATCTGGAATTTATAATTGTCTCTTACTATCAATGGAATCGCAGGTCTACCGACGCGAACATATACAGGACCTTTGTATTCAGCAATCGCATGAATCACTTGTTTTGTTTCATTAAAATCCGCCGGACAAATCACTGTCATCTCAGGAATCACACGCATAATGGCGAAATCCTCGATACATTGGTGAGAAGCACCGTCTTCACCAACTGTAATTCCACCGTGAGAAGCGACAAGTTTTACGTTTAACTTTGGATAAACGACACTATTTCTAACGACTTCCCAGGCTCTTCCCGATAAAAACATCGCAAAAGAAGAGGCAAAAGGTATAAATCCTGATAGGGCAAGTCCTGCCGCATGACCGACAAGATTTTGTTCGGCGACGCCGATATTAAAAAAACGATCAGGATATTTATTTCTAAAATCGGCTGTTTTCGTGGAACCAGATAAATCAGCATCTAAGACTACAATGTCAGATTTAAGAGCACCTAACTCAACTAATGCTTCTCCGTATGCATCTCTTGTTGCTTTTTTATCGGCTGTAGATTGACTAGGTGCTCCCATGGATTATCCTTTTTTAAGTGCTTCTGCTTTATCAGTTTTTTCCCAAGTAAAGGTAGAACCCGTTCTACCGAAGTGACCGTAAGCAGCAGTCTCTTGGTATTTTCTTCCTTTGCCGAGTAAGTCGAGTGATTCTACAATCCCTTTCGGAGTGAGTTTGAAATTGGCTTTTACTCTTTTTTCAATCTCAACTTCAGGGATGGTGTTTGTTCCGAAAGTATCTACAAGAACAGAAACAGGTTCCGCTACACCAATTGCATATGCCAATTGGACTTCGCATTTTTGTGCAAGCCCTGCTGCCACAACGTTTTTCGCAATGTAACGACCGATATATGCTGCGGAACGATCTACCTTCGAAGGATCTTTACCCGAGAAGGCACCGCCACCATGGCGACCCATGCCACCGTAAGTATCAACGATGATTTTGCGACCAGTGAGTCCAGTATCTCCGTGTGGTCCACCAATCTCAAATTTACCAGTTGGGTTGATAAAATAGCGAGGATTTGTTAAAAAGGAGGCAGGAATTACTTTTTTGATGCATTCCTCAATCACTGCTTGTTCGATTTCTGCATGAGAAATACCAGGTGCATGTTGGGTTGAAATCACAATTGTATCTACTTTGGTAGGTTTTCCATTTTCATAAACAAATGTAACTTGGGATTTTGCGTCCGGGCGTAACCACTTCATTTTCCCGCCATGACGAAGTTCTGAAAGTAATTCTAATAATTTATGAGAATAATAGATCGGAGCAGGCATCAGTTCAGGCGTATCATTGATTGCAAACCCAAACATCAATCCCTGGTCTCCGGCACCTTGTTCTGCATGAAGACCCTCTCCTTCATTTACACCTTGGGCAATGTCAGGTGATTGGTTATGGACGTGAGAGGAAACTACTGCGTAATCCGCATCGAAATATAAATTGATATCATTGTATCCGATTTTTCGAATTACTTCCCGCGCCACTTCCGAAGTGTCTACTTTTCCTTTGCTTGTGATCTCGCCAGCGATTACGACAAGATTTGTGGTTACGAGAGTTTCGCAAGCTACACGAGATTTTGGGTCTTGGGATAAGAATGCATCAAGGATAGCATCTGAAATTTGGTCGCAGATTTTGTCTGGGTGTCCCTCTGATACAGATTCGGACGTAAATATGAAATTTTGTTGAGAGGACATACTTTTTTACCTTACTTCGCTAAACTTTTGATTTATAGCATAGTGTCAATAGAATTGTTCGGGTGGTTTTCACGTACAAATTCCTCGAGTCTGTTTCGATTTTGTTCCATCTTTTCCTCCAATTTTTTTGCCCACTTGTCAATTTCAGCTTCCTTTAAATTACTAGGGACAAAAAAGGGTTCACCATATTGGATGTATAACTTTGCTGCAAACTTCGGAAAAAAATGTCGATCCCAACTTCTGAATTGATAGTGCCGATCATACCTAGCATCTAGAAATAGAATGGGTGCACCCGTAAGCGAGGCGGTAACGATGACTCCCGGTTTCACTTCTTTCCGGGGCCCTTTGGGTCCATCCACTGTAAAAATCGGAACGTGTTTTTGCTTCATTTCTTTTAGGATCGCGCGAAAAGCGCCCGTTCCACCACGAGTTGAAGAACCTCTGACACTTCTTAGTTTTGAACGAGCAAATGTTTGGTGGATAATTTCACCGTCTTTCGATTGTGATACAAGTGCTACCATTGTAGCTTTTTTTTTCTTTTGTAAAAATTGTGTCGCGTGTCTATACAAAGAAAGTGTAGTCTCATGATAAACTGCTACAATAAACCCCCCACCTTTTTCAATGAGCGCCTGTGAGGCGGGAGGGATAACAAGTGCCTTTTTTTTAACAAAAAAATACCAAACGACTACGATCACATGAACCAAATAACTTAAAAAAAAATATTTGATTTTACTATATGGTTTTTGAGGGGATGCAGCAGTCATTTATACGTCTTTTCCTAATTCTAACATGGTATCGTTCTCAATGATTTCGACGTAGGGAGTAGATTTTGTTTCAATTTGTTCCACTTTGGAAAGTAATGTTTTTATCATGGATCTGGCAACAAAGTCCGCGTGTATCGGTTTGTACTTCTTTAATCCCAAAAGACTGAATGGAATCAATGAGCCGAGAGATTCTCCAATCTTTTCTCCGATTCGGACTTCCTTTCTCTCTCCAATTAGAAGCGAAGGTCTAAATATACCAAGATAAGGAAAACCAATCCCAGCAAGCTCCCGTTCTACACTTCCCTTCACTTGGTTATAAAAAACTAAGGAATTGGCATCTGAGCCCATCGCCGTAACAATAAGAAAGGCTTTCACGCCCTTCTCTTTTGCTTTTTTGGCAGCAAGCAAAGGATACTCATAATCAACTTCTTTAAATTTCTCTTGGGAACCAGCTTTCTTAATCGTTGTCCCGAGGCAGCAAACCACGGCATCAATTTCGCTAGGGAAAGTGATTTCTCCTTTTGAAAAGGACTCCCAGGTTACAGATTGCACTTCGATTGGCGCGTCGTAAGCAGTAGCCGCACTCGATCTTGCCCAAACGACCGTTTTTTTTATTTGGGGATAAAAGAGAATCGACTTTAAAACTTCCGTTCCGATCAATCCAGTTCCACCTAACAAAAGTAAATTAATTTTTTTCATAGAGCCTCTTTCTTACATTCGCACTTATATAGATAGGATGGTGAGTGTTTCTGTGGTTTAACTATTTTGAAAAAAGAAGAGAAAAGAATCGAAGCTACCAAAAAACAATCTTCATATTTCCAATACCCTAGCTAACATAGAATCAGTGAGCTTTATTTTTTCGCTAAATTGGAGTCCTGCCAAATAACATTCAACTCCTCTAATTTTAGTAGTTTGTACCCACATAACTTTGCCTTCAAAGAACATTCGTTGTGTACCTTTTGCCCAAAGAATCGTGCCTAAAATATCATGATTCAGTTCATCCGAAAGTAGGTCATCCTCACCCACAAAACACAAGCCTTCTTCGGAAATGTTCCCTAATTTTCCAATGAGTGTTAGGCCATCCAAATCTAATTGAACTTCAAAATCCCGAAATTCTCTCGGTGAGATCCTGGGAAGTCTGCGTTCGCTATCCATGGAAGCATTCTGTTCAAGTTACGATTTTGTGAAAACGAAAAAAGGTGGGTCAAAATTGGAAGTAGATGAAAGGTGTCGAATTTTCTGGAGTAAAGAGAGCTAAAATAAGCACCAGTACCGGATAAATGGCGAATTCTGCCAGTGCCGAAACATTCCTCCCTTTTTGTTTTTCGAAAATAAAGTATCCAAAAACGTGTCCGAGAAATACGAAAACGAACACCCAAAGGAAATCTTTCCACATGTAAGGGCGAAGCAGACCATTTTGCCAAACAAACATCCCTTTGATGTGAAGGACTGCATTTCCGAAAGAAGAGGAACGAAAGAACACCGCTCCCAGAAAAAAGGCAAGATTGCTCAATAAATTTTGGACAACAAAAACGAAGCCGTGCGCTATTTTTTGGGCATAGAGGTTTGGCTCCTTCTTTTCCTTTTTTGGAAACAAATCGTGATAAAATTCTTCGATCACATAAAAAACACCATTCAAAGAACCCCAGAATACATAGGTCCAGTTGGCACCATGCCAAACCCCACTTACAAACATCGTAAACCAAAGATTGAATTTTCGACGAATTGGCGTTACTCGGCTCCCACCCATAGGAAAATAAATATAATCACGTAACCAGGAATTGAGAGTAATATGCCATCGTCTCCAAAACCCAGAGATTGTCGTGGCAAGAAACGGAAGATTAAAATTTGTCGGTAATTTATAACCGAGAAGTAGTGCACTACCTATCGCCATATCCGAATATCCACTGAAATCTAAATAGACTTGGACACCACCGAGAATGGAACCCATCCAAAGAGTATATGTATGGAGAATTGTAGGATCAGAATAGATAAGCTCGAGTGTTGGTGCAATTTGATCCGACAAGATAGCTTTTTTAAAATAACCTAACATAAAAAAACGAATTGCAACTCGGAATTCAATATCTTCAAATCGTTTTTTCTCGTAAAGTTGCGGAATGAATGTACGCGCCGTTACGATCGGTCCAGCGACAAGTTGCGGAAAAAAACTAACAAACAGTGAAAATTTAATAAAATCTCGTTCGGATGGAATTTCTTTTCTATAAACATCGATCGTGTAACTCAAGGATTGGAACGTAAAAAATGAAATTCCTGCAGGTAGGATAATATTCAAAATAGGTAGAATATTTTCATGTCCGGCGAAATTTCCAAGGGAATTGGTAGTTCCGGCTAGGAAATTATAATACTTAAAAAAACCTAAAATAAATACTAGATTTGTGATTAAGCTGAAATAAAGAAGGGCAAGGCGTACTTTTGGTTTTTCCGTCTGGCTCAAACGCAATCCGACAAAATAATCGATAAAGGTAGAGAGCAAAATTAAGGCCCCGAAACGGTAGTCCCAAGACATATAAAAAAAATAGCTAACGAGAAGTAGAAAGGTATGAAGGATTCTCTGCTCTTTTTTTTCATCTTTGAAAAGTGACGGAAAAAGATACCAGACAGAGAAGAATACAAAGAGAAAGAAAATCAAATATTCGAAGTCAGAAAAAATCAATGCAAATGCCTTTCTACTTACGATTCATACAGAATTTTGTATGACGTCAATCATTTAGGCTTGCTAAACGGATTCGTTATTAGGAAGATCATAGAAAATACACCTTCGAGGTTCACATGAAACGCATTCTTACTGTGATGTCCATTGCAATCGTATCTTTCGGCGCCCTATCAAATTGTTTTGGAAAATTTGGCTTGGTTCGTACTGTTTATAGCATCAATGCGGGAATCAACATTGGTAGTGGAAAAATTGCGAAACTCTTTCGCACTTTATTGATGATTTTCCCATTTAGCATCGCCTACTGGGGAGCTTCGCTACTTGATTTGATTTTGTTTAATTTGGTCGAGTTTTGGTCTGATTCGAATCCGGTTGCGATGGCGGATTACAATTTTGACGGGACCATGGTCAAAGAATATGGAAAAGGAAAGGAAAAAGTTCGCTTAACCTATATGAAATTTGGAAAAGAAATCAAAATTGAAGCAGAATCTCCGTCGGGTCGCACTACACTTTTTGCGTTTTCAGACAAACCTGGTAAACTTTTCCAGGAACAAAACAATGAGTTTATCGAAGTCCAAGAATATGAAGGTCCAATTCCAGCATTCTCTGCAAAGAGCATTTAATCTTTTGTCTCGGCGAACCTTAATATTTCTCACTGTCCTGCTATTTTCCTGCAGAACAGTGAGCTATACAATTCCTCAACCACTCAAGATGGATTTAGACAAGATTAAAATATTGTCTTCTAGCATTCTCTCTCTTTACGAATCGAAGACGCAAACTCAAGAAGATGAGAATACTCTCATTCTTGAGTCCGTGGATAAAAACAAAACTACAACGGAAGTTTTGGTTGCCTATCGTCGAGAAGGAATGAACATCCTGGAAGACATTCAACTCGGAAAAGTCATTGAACACAGAATCGTTGTAAAAAACACCAAAGGGGAAGTATTATCAAATGAACCACTTGAACTTAACAATATCAAATCCATTGAATTTTTAAGTCAATCTATCGAATTTGATGCACGTAAAATTCCTGCCGTAGGGGAGTACATCACCATCCATCTAGAGTTAACCTATGTTATGCCATACGTTGACATAGGATGCGAGGATTCGAATACCTCTTGCAAGAGGTTAGGTTCACTCTTAACGAGCGCGAACCAAGACTCTTCCAAAGATCAGACGAAAGAAAAAGTGGAAGCTGATCGTTCTACGATACAAAGTAAAATAGGAACGTTTAACAAAGATTTATCTCCTTTACTCTCCAAATCTCCCGGAACCTCGGTAACATTAACTCCACCTCTCACTATTGGTGATGTCAATGTAATCAACTATCGCGAATGGAAATTAACTTCCTCACCAACACATTTTAAAATACTTTCCATTTTAAAAAATGGAAAGCCTTCGGATGATGGGAAGGCGGATGGATTTGAACTACCTGAACTTCCGACGGCAGTGGAAGCAGAAAAAGAAAAAGATAAAACGTTCGAGTTAGAAAAGGAAAAACCAAATTTAAAATCAGTGCCTACCAAAAGACGGAAAAAAACGATTTATTTACCATAATATCATCGTGTGCGAGTCATTCCACTCGCACAATTTTCTGTTAGGCTGCCTTTGACTCCTTTCTCTTTTGGCTATCAAAACGAACAGAAGTAGCCACAACTTTGACTTTGGATCGATTTTCTCCTTCATTTGTTTTCCATCTGCTTTGTTTTAAATTTCCAATCACAGTTACTTTACTCCCTTTCTTAAGATACTCGGCACAATTTTCTCCCATCTTTTCCCAAGCTTCAATATCAAAGAAGGAAACATCGTCTTGTTCTTTCTCATCTCCTGAACTCGCGATGTGATTCACCGCAACTGTAAAGTTGGTTACCGATTTGCCATGGCTTGTATTTTTCTTCTCTGGATCTTGTGTTAAGTTTCCATCCAGAATAATATACGAAAGATTTTTCATAGTTTTTACCTCAAAAACGATTTTGGCGGCCGCCATGAATTGAGTTTGCTTTTTTCCTATTTTGGGCTTAGATATTTAAAAATTATTAAGTTTGATTATTAGAATTTCGTATTTTTACCTTGAATTACCATCTCGGAAATATTACAAATTTCAAAAGATCGAAAGGTTAATGTGATCGGTGAAAAAATATATTTTTTGTTTGATTGATGATGATTTAATCTATCAATTCACTTGTAAAAAACTCATTCAAAGCTTAGAACTTCCGATCGAACTGATTCCTTTTTTGAATGGACAAGAGGCGTTGGATTTTCTCTTAAAAAATGCAAAGGTAGAAAATAAGCTTCCCGATTTTATTTTTTTAGATATCAATATGCCAATCCTGAATGGTTGGCAGTTTTTAGAAGATTATGTGAATATAAAAAATCAATTATGTAAACCCAATCTGCTGTATTTAGTGAGTTCCTCAATAGATTTCGAAGATGTCGAACGAGCGGCAAAAAACAATTTATTAACGGGTTATATCAATAAGCCGATCTCGAAAGAAAAAATTCTAAAAGCGATAAACCTAAGACAATCTTAGCTTGAATTTTTTTATCCCTTCCCTACCATTTCGTTCGGTAGGTATTATGGAACAATTGCTCGAGTGGATTCAGTCAAACCCAGGAATTTCCTTCTTCCTCGGATTTCTTTTTTTAATCATTTTTATTTTTATCCGGGATGCCACTCAGAAGAGACACACGATCCAAAGAAACTTTCCCATCGTCGGCCATTTGAGATATTTTTTAGAGAAAATTGGTCCGGAACTCCGCCAGTATTGGGTGGCCAATGACAAGGAGGAGCGGCCATTTGATCGTACTGAGCGCAGTTGGATTTATGCGACAGCCAAAGGACAAAATAATAATTTTGGGTTTGGTACAACTGAAATTCAGTACGAACCCGGATACCCAATCATCAAACACAAGGCATTTCCTTTTCCCGAATCGAAGGCCTTCATTTATGAAAAAGATCCTAGTTGCATCCCGAGTTTGAAAGTCATTGGAGAGTGGAGAAAACGAAAATATCCGTTTCGCCCCTACTCGATCATAAATATATCTGCAATGTCTTTCGGATCTCTTGGGAAAAATGCGATTATGGCACTCAATCGTGGAGCAAGAGATGCTGGCGCCTATCACAATACAGGTGAAGGCGGACTTTCTCGTTACCACTTGCAGGGTGCAGATATCATGTGGCAGATAGGCACAGGATACTTCGGAGCAAGAGATGAATCGGGAAGATTCAATCTGGAAAAATTGGTCCACAAAGTAGAGATCAACCCGGCAATCAGATTGATCGAAATCAAACTTTCACAAGGCGCCAAACCAGGAAAAGGTGGAATTCTACCAGCCAAAAAAGTGAATGCAGAAATTGCACAAATTCGTCAAGTCGAAGAAGCTAAAGATTGCATTTCACCTAACTCGCATCAGGAATTTGATAATGTAGTTGAACTCATCGATTTCATCGAGAAAATTGCTGATGCAACCGGACTCCCAGTGGGAATCAAAAGCGCAGTTGGAGAAATTGAATTTTGGGAGGAGCTTGCCTCACAAATTAAATCACAAGGTAGAGGACCTGATTTCATAACCATCGACGGGGGAGAGGGTGGTACTGGCGCCGCGCCTCTTACGTACGCAGATCACGTTTCTTTGCCATTTAAAATTGGATTTCAAAGAGTGTACACATTGTTCCAAAAACATGGACTTTCGAAACAAATCGTTTGGATTGGTTCTGGAAAATTGGGTTTTCCGGATCGAGCAGTTGTCGCCATTGCTATGGGTTGCGACCTGATACACATTGCACGAGAAGCTATGCTTTCCATTGGTTGTATTCAGGCTCAAAAATGTCATACGGATCATTGTCCAGCCGGAGTTGCGACTCAGAATTGGTGGCTGCAACGCGGGGTAGATCCTGAAATCAAAGGGAAACGGGCAGGCAAATACATCCAAGGATTTCGAAAGGAACTTCTCTCATTGGCACATTCTTGCGGTTATGAACACCCTTCGCAGTTCAATGGACAAGACATCGAGATCAGTTTAGGAATGAATCGTTACCAACCCTTAGAAGATCTCCTCGGATACAAAAGGGATCCGGTTGCATTTACAAAATTTTCAGACTATGCCCAGTTTCCAAAGAGACCTACTCGATTAACCCAGTGATCCTCTTTTTTATCTTTTGATTTTTCCCTTCCCCGTGAAGAATTGACGTTAGATGCTTTCTAAAATTTCGTTTCTTTTTTTGTTTTTTTTGGTCTTTGGCTGTGGTGCTAACTTACCGAAAAAAGTAGCAGAAATTAAAGACGGAGTTTTAGACCTAAGCGCCCACTCTTTCGCAGAAACACCTCTCCTTTCTTTAGAAGGAAATTGGATTTTTCAATTTGATTCCCTCCCTCCTACCCGCACTCACAAAGAACCACCTCAATATTTCCGCTTACCGGGACATTGGAATCGAACTGTGGTTGAGGGAAAAGAATTAGACGGACAAGGTGTTGCTACTTTTCAATTAAAAATCATTCCTCCTAAGGATGACACCTTTCTTCCGTTAGCTGTTCTTACCAGGGAACAGGATACTTCCCATGCCATTTATTTTGACGGAAAATATTTAGGTGGATCGGGCCAAGTCGGCAAAACGAAAAATGAAACAATCTCTGAAGTAAAGTCATCACTCGTTCTTCTCCCGTTGCAAACGAATTCTAAAGAGGCCATATTAGAAATCGTCGTCGCTAATTTTTCGCATCGGAAAGGTGGACCTTGGAATGACATTACAATAGCCCCCTATTCTAAAGCCCAGGAAATACTAACACATAAGAAAATGACGGAAACGATTATAGCGTCAGTTCTTGGTTTCGTCGGTCTATTTTTCTTTGTTTATTATCTTTTTGAAAGAAAGTCGTCCCATGCGCTCGGAATTTTTTCATTTTCACTCATCATCTTTTTGCGAAACATTACGACAGGAGAAAGAATTCTTTTAGATCTAATTGCGCTTCCCTATCAGGTCATATTGAGACTTGAATACCTCTCTTGGTTCTGGACTGCGCCGATCCTCACTAGATATTTCCAATCTGTTTTTCCTTTCGATTTTCCTTTTAAAATTACGAGACTTTTTTACTTATTTTCTAGTATACTAACTCTCGCTCTTTTCTTACCTCCGGTTTACTTTACAGAAACTGCTTCCGTTTACCCCATCATATTTGTATTAAATGGTATATTTATTTTCTATTGTTTATTTAAAACTCTGAAAAGCAAAAGAACGGAATCGAAGCTCCTCGTTGTCGGAACTTTTATTCTATTAATTGGAGCCATTAATGACACCTTACACGCTGAAGCGATCATTCACACAACATACATAGGGCCTTTAACTGTAATACTCTTTGTTTTTTCTCAAGTATTTACTTTTGGTAATGCGATAAAAAGTAATATAAGTCAAACAAAAGATTTAGCTAAAAATTTAATCAGCATCAATGAATCTTACGGAAGATTCGTTCCCAAACAATTTCTTAATTATTTAGGTAAAGCAGACATCCGAGAGATCGAACTTGGTGAACAAGTACAAAAAAAAATGACTATCTTATTTGCAGATATTCGATCCTTTACTGAATTTTCTGAAGCACTTTCACCGAAAGAGAATTTTGATTTTTTAAATGCATACTTACAGAGAGTGGGTCCGATCATTCGCTTAAACCACGGTTTTATCGATAAATTTATCGGTGATGCTATCATGGCTCTTTTCCCGAATCATCCCGATGATGCAATACGAGCGGCTGTACAGATGCAGGAGGAAATTCGGAGTTTCAACGAATTTCGACTCAAAACAAATTTTTTACCCATCAAAGTGGGTATTGGAGTTCACACTGGGAATCTGATCTTGGGTATCCTCGGAGAACATGAAAGACTCGAAGGCACTGTGATTTCGGACGCTGTAAACTTAGCTTCCCGTATAGAGGGAATTACAAAGTTATTTGGCGCAGAAATTGTAATCAGTGCAGATACTTTTATTGAAGCATCAGAAAATTTAGGATTTCATTATCGTCTTTTAGATAGAGTCGCGATTAAAGGAAAAAGAGATTCAGTTTATGTGGTTGAAGTGTTAAATGGCTACGAAAATGAAAAGCTAGAGGCTCTGATTTCCAAAAAAGAAGACTATACCTTTGCGTTGGAAGCCTATCGCCGGCAGGATTACCAGGAATCGCGAGATCTTTTTCTCGAAATTCTCAATTCTATTCCACAGGATAATGTTTCCAGAGTGTTCCTCGCTGATTGCGAAAGACATCTTGACTCGGACAAAGTTGACATTTAATTTATTTTATTAGAATCATTTTACTTTTTTTCTTTCCAAATCCTAGGAAAAGCACTATATTATGATTTGCGATCCACATTGGTTTCCCTATGAGATACAAATATACAAAATCACTTTCAATCCTTCCCATTCTCCTCTGTGTTGTTCCCTTTTATGGAATACTTGCGGTACATACTGTACTCTTAAAGCAGGGAAAAACAATTAAAGGAACGGTCTCGAGTCAAAACTTGGATCATGTCGAGATAGAAAGTAAGGAAGGCAAACATCTTGTCATACCGAAAAAATCTGTATTAAAAATTATATATAGAGATCTTGCAGAAGAGGAAGAGTTAACGATCCGTAAACAAGAGGAGTCCAAACGCGAAATGGATCGTCTCAAGCTCATCGAACAAAAAAAACAAGAGCTTTTATCTAAACAAGATCCAAATTCCGAGCTTCCTGCCGCCAAACCTTCATCAGGAAAGGATACGAATTTTAAATCATCCCTTCGTGATTCATTCATTTTAGGATCACCAAACTACAACCAAACGATTACACTTGCAAGCTTCAACCAAACTTGTAAGGTATTTTCAGAATACCCTGAATATTTCTGGATGTTTGGCGCTTTTCGGTTCTATGAACCTAATTTATCAACTCTTTTACCGAAAGAAAATGTTCCCCTTCGTATTTCACAAAAGTCATCTTATGCGGATATTGCATTTACTATGCTTGGTGGTTTTTTGATTACTTTGACAAGAAAAACATTAGTAATTGAAACCTGCGAAGGCGAAGGATATCGCCTCATCTCGAATAAAGAATTTGAACAAATCAAAAATTCAGCTATAGCCGATATTAAAACTCAACAAGAAATCGATTCGATTCAAGAGAAAGCTGATCTCGAACTTTTAGAAACAGACCTTCAAAATTTTGAAAAGTCCAAAAAAGGTAAATAGTGATATTTAATAGGAGAATCAGATGAGGACCATTGCCCTAAGTTTCGTTATGCTATTAAATTTTTCGGCATGCTACTTTAATCCCGTAGTCAATCATATATTGGCTCCCGTGGAGCAGTCTTCCGATCCAAATTTAGGTTTGCTTGCCCTTGGAGGTGGAGGTATAAGAACCGCCAGTATCCAAGTTTCAGGACAAATAAAAGACTTAAACTCTGTTAACATAGTCAAACCAGTACTCCTTGTATCCATGGGAAATTCAAATTCTGCAAAGGTTGCCATAACAGAATCGGCAAACGGTAACAATAGTGGGAAATTCCTCCTTCAAACGACAGTTGGAACTTACTCCATCCTAGTTTCTAATTCCAATGGAAACTCATTAGGAAAATTTATTCTCAAAATATCATCCGACCATCTAGCCACCGTGACTGCAGAGAGTGGTGCGAATTTTATTGTGACTAATATCCTTACGCACGATACTTCTCAGACGGTCACTCTTTCCGAAGATCCGACACCGAGCAGTTCCAGCTCACCCCCTCCATCAATAATTTCTTTTAGTCCGACAAGCGGCTGTACCCAATCGATTACCATCATTGGAAATAATTTTTCGACCAATTCTAATGATCTAACAGTGACTGGATCTGCCTGCACATTTGGCTCGATCACTTCCTCCAATCTAACACAAATAGTCATTCCGTTGACCAATGTAACGGGAGATTGTACGATCACAGTAACAAAAGATGGGCAATCGGGAAGTTCTTCAAGCGCATATGTTAATCTTTGTTAAATTGTTCAGTTATAAATTTTATATTCCGCTTTTAAGTTTTTTCAAATAAAACACAAGTCCGAATACACAAAAACCAAGGACCACTGCTATTGCAACATTAGAATTGCTATAAGCCACTGCAAAAAAAGCTATCAGTCCTAATCCCATTGCCAGTGCCGGAACCAGGGGATAAAACGGTGCCTCGTATGGGCGATTTCGATTCGGTTCTTTTATCTTTAATGCGAAATATGCCAACATACTCACAACATACATTCCACATGCACCTAACGCACTTGCAGTGATGAGCTGCGCAGTATCGCTTAAGGCAAGACATACGAGTCCGACCACCCCTCCAGATAGAACGGCATACTTTGGAACCAGATTCTTTCGGCTGATCTTTGATAAAAATTTTGGAAGGTAACGTGTGAGTGATAAAGCATAAACTAATCGTGAATAACCTAGAATGATACCGAATAGAGACGCAATCAATCCAAACAAACCGATAAACGTAAAAACCACAGAGATCAGAGATCCTGTGCCATAAAGTTTTTCTAAAACAAAAGAGAGTGGATACTCAATCTTTGAGATCTCACTCGTAGAAACAGCACCTGCTGTGATCACAAATACACCTGCGGCAAGAAGTATCAAAGTACCGATCCCGGCCGCATAACCGATAGGAATGTCGCGTGGTGGATTTCGAACTTCCTCAGCCGACATGGCTACACCTTCCACAGCAAGAAAAAACCAAATCGCAAAAGGAATCGAAGCAAAAAGGGAAGGAAAAGACAGAGATCCAAATCCTGCCCACTTCGGAAAATGGGAAAAAGAAAAGTAAGGCAGAACCGCAGAGAGATAAATCAGTAGCCCGAGCACAGCTACGATTGTAACAAAAAGTTCAAATCTGGCTGTTTGTTTGACACCCAAAAGATTGATCGAAAGCAAAAGAGCAAAAAATCCAAAAGAAGCCCACACGACAGGAATTTCTGGAAATAAAAAATGAAAATATCCACCTAAGGCAGAAGCAATTGCCGGAGGAGCCAAAACAAATTCACAAAGTACAAAGTATCCCGAAATAAAGCCCCCCCATCTACCAAACGCATGTTCGGCGTAAGCGGACGGTCCGCCAGCATGAGGGATGGATGCCGCAAGCTCAGTAAAACAAAGAGCAAAACAAATATAAAAAACCGCCACTAGAGCTACAGCAAAAGCAAATTCCCAAAAACTAGCCACTGACCATCCAAAATTCCAGCCAAAATAATCTCCAGAAATGACGAGTCCCACGGCAATCCCCCACAATTGAATCGGGCCAAGTGTGCGATGCAGTTTTACGTCTTCTAGTTTCATTGTAATTGTAGAATCTAGAAAGTTATAGAAGGGAATCAAACAAAACAATTGACTGATTTGGAATACGATTATTATTTTTAGCCATTGTGAGCCAAAAAGATTCCGCAACGCGCCTACACCTGTTTTGTATATTTACTTCTGTATTGTTATTTTTTTTTACTCAATGTTCGGATACCTCTGAAAACATAGACAGCGCTGTTTCCAGAGTTTCAAATCCCAAAACTACCAAAAATAGTTGGATTGAGGATAGTACGGGGATTTTAAATAACAGCCAAGACATTGATGCTTTGATCTCTCAAAATGAAGCGAGTACGGGAGTTGAAATTGCGGTCGTTATTTTACCAACTATCGATAGTTATGTTCCAAAGGACTTTGCTGTTGCTTTGTTTAATCATTGGGGAATCGGAAAGAAAGGAAAGGACAATGGCATTTTAATATTACATGTATTGGACCAACGACGAATTGAGATTGAGACTGGTTATGGCATTGAAGGCGACTTACCGGATGTGGTAGTAAAAAGAATCATTGATACTTACACGATTCCAGCATTTAAAGCCGATGATTTTTCGAAAGGTCATTTCGAAACAGTTTCGGCCATCATCACTAAACTCAATAACCCAAAATTAGAAATCGAACAATTGGTAACAGGAGAGAGTTCGACAATTACAGAGGAGTTAACCAAAGAAGAACAGGCTGAAATCCCAGTTAGAACAGATCTATACGATTATAAAGGAAAATCTTACCTTCAGTTAACTGAGGAAGAAAAACAAATCTTTGACTCTTGCATAGAAAAGTACAATTCTACGA
>Ga0075156_10000682_pt1 | contig 17812 bp, 16 predicted proteins | sample JI81AbrownDNA_FD_70966 | JGI IMG/M metagenome (GOLD analysis project Ga0075156, IMG submission 70966) | Wastewater effluent complex algal communities from Wisconsin, to seasonally profile nutrient transformation and Carbon sequestration -... | ecosystem: Engineered > WWTP > Effluent > Algae...
TTTCGGGTGCCATTACCAAACTGCACAACACAAGCAAAACGCGGTCATAGTTGACGCGCCAGCCTGCGAAATCGAGCCATGCTTTTTCGCGGTCTGATTTGATGGGCAGTCCTGCGGCTTCAAGTTTTGAGATGAGTTCATCATACTCGTTGCGATCAATGCTGATGGGCGTTTCAGGGAAACGGGGATTCTCAGGATACGATATATCAAAATAATCTGCAACACGGCTCAAGGCAATATAACCAGCGCGAATACACAACGCAGCAGACATTTCATTGGGCACATCAATGGATGACTGCATAATCGCAGCGCTATCCAGCACTGCACCTGCGGATGTAACCCAAGAATTATCAGAACGGGGTGAACGGAAAAAGACGAGAGCAGGCAAGGTTGTGTGGCTCTCTTCCACGTCTGCAAACCAGAGTTCCCAGGTTGACCACAAATCTGCCAGTTTATCCATTCCGTGAATGCGATGGAAACGCGAGAGCATGTCAAAGGGATTGGGAGGGTTGCCAGCGCGAACCTCCAACATATTGACGGCCTGCTCGCGGCGCGAAAAAGCGGAGTACATGGTGGGCAGATAGGCGATCAGGAGTGCCACCATGATGAGGCCAAGCATGGCTTCGGAAAACACAAGAATGGTGACGAGGTATCCTTCCGATGCGGTGAAGCCAAGGGTCAAAAGGGACGAGCCGCTCAAGCGCAGATCAAAAAAATAGTCTCCTGCACGCAAAGCCCAATACATGAAAGAATATCCAATGGAGATGAGAACGTACCACGTAGGTACAAGCAGCATAAGGGCAATTGGCGCGTAATAGGCCATGATCGCATCGCGCTGTTCGTAGGTGTGAGCAAAGCGCATGATGAATTCGATCAGGCGGCGCATGAGCCCAAAGACGAGGCGGTTGAGCTGACTGCGCGCGCTGCGAGGTAAAACAAAAGTGGAGATCGCTGAAAAAATGGTAGCAAATACAATAGATGCGCCGATGAAAAATACAATAGTGCGAATAAGTGAGTCCATGTTTTGCCCAGTTCGATAAGGATTTTGAGATGGGGCATTATATACGACAAATCTGCCTGTCCAACAGCAGTAGGGGAATTCTAAAAATAAAACAGCCTGACAATTTCTGTCAGGCTGCTCTTTCATCTTTACAAGTTCTCGTCAAATAATTTTCTAAATTCTTCTTCTGAGATGAAACCGATCAACTTCTTGATCAAATTCCCGTTCGCGTCCAAAAAGTAGAACTCGGGCTGGTAATAAAAACCAAGTTGTTTTTGGAACACGTCGGTATTGGGGTCGTCGGCATCAAGGAATGAAAACTTGACTTTGCCAAAATATTCTGCTTCGAGCCCATGAACCATGGGCGCCATTGCGCGGCAGGTACTTCAGGTAAAGCGGAAGAATTCCACCAAGTGCAACTGCCCTGAAGCGAGGCTGACCGTGCTTGGATCAGTGGCTTCGAGATTGGGGCCGCGTGAGGTAGGGACGGCTTGCACATCCACACTGCTGGCTGCGGTGGCGACAGGGACAGTAGTGGATTCAGGCGCGGCAGTGGCGGGAATAGAGTCCACTGCTGGCGGCGCGGCGGCTGGGGTATTGGCGGCTGCTGAGGCGCAGGCAGATGCCGCTAGTACAACGATCAGGCTTACAGTCCAGAAAAAGAGGCGGGGTTTCATCGTTTTTCTCCTATTCATGATAACTTTAATGATAACTTGCATATCAGCCTTCTTACAAAAGCTCATCCGATTCTTAGGCAGAATGTAAAGCCACGCCGAATACCATCGCTTTACTTTGACGGTTGTGAAATCCTACGCTATACTAATATTAGTTAATTTATCTGTTGGTCGCTGTCTGATAGTCGCTTCCAACAGATTGGTAACTTTTGACTATCAAATCAAATTTGGAGGCTTCAGATGGCAGACTTTAAACTCACATACGCAACAATGTTTAACCCACCCGAAGAGTTACATGAAGGCTTTGATAAGGCTGTGGAAAAACTCAAGAACAGCATGGGGCAGGAATACACCATGCTGATCAACGGCAAGGAAGTGAAGGCCGACGAGAAATTCGACGATCATTCCCCCGTCAACACCGACTGGAAACTGGCCGTGATGCAAAAAGGAAATTCCACTCACGCTCAGGCAGCCATGACAGCCGCGCGAGCCGCCTTCCCCATGTGGAGCCATACTCCCTGGCAGAAGCGCGTGGAACTGCTCCGCAAAGCGGCCTCCTTAATTGAAGAACGTATTTTTGAATTAGGCGCAGCAATGGCGCTTGAAGTTGGCAAGAACCGCATGGAGTCTTTGGGCGATGTGCAGGAAACAGCCGACTTGATCTATTACTCCTGCTATCAAATGGAAAAGAACGATGGTTATGTGGTCGAGATGGGCAAAGACCCGCTCGTGGGCTACGAAGCCCGCAATGTCTCTGTACTGCGTCCGTATGGCGTTTGGCTAATCGTTTCTCCGTTCAACTTCCCACATGCACTCACCGGCGGCCCCATGGGCGGCGCACTCGTAGCTGGAAACACCGTGGTTGTGAAACCCGCCACCGACACCGCATGGATCGTGCGTCTGTTGATCGATTGCTTCCGCGATGCGGGCATTCCCGATGGCGTGGTCAACTTTGTCACCGGCCCCGGCTCCACGTTGGGTCAGGCGCTTGTGGATTCTCCCGAAGTCGATGGTGTGACCTTCACCGGCTCCTTCGATGTGGGCATGAAGATGTATCAGGATTTTGGCAAGCGCAACTACGTCCGCCCGATGATCTTGGAACTCGGCGGCAAGAATCCTGTCATAGTCTCGAAGAATGCGGATCTGGAACGCGCCACCATCGGAATCATTCGCTCGGCTTTTGGTTTGCAGGGACAGAAGTGCTCCGCCGCTTCTCGCGTGATCGTAGAGGATTCTGTTTACGATGATCTGGTTGCACGCTTGAAGGATGCTGCAAGCAAGCTCGTCCTCGGCGACCCCGCAGATCGCAACACCTACAACGGGCCTGTGGTCAACAAGTCCTCCTACAATGACTTCAAGAACTTCTGTGAAGAACTCAATCAGGGTGGCGGCAACTTCCTCGTCGGTGGCAACGTAAAAACCGGCGGCATGTACGACAAGGGCTTCTACTGCGAAAACACCTTCGTCACAGACCTGCCTTTCGAGCACCGCTTGTGGAAGCATGAGATGTTCCTGCCCATCACCACGATTGGCAAGGTCAGCAATCTTGATGACGCCATGACCATTGCCAACAATGTGGATTACGGTCTTACGGCTGGTTTCTACGGCTCTCCCGAGGAGACCGAGTGGTTCTTCGACAAGATCGAAGCTGGCGTGACCTATGCCAACCGTCCGCAGGGCGCAACCACTGGCGCATGGCCGGGCTTCCAGCCCTTTGGCGGATGGAAAGGCTCTGGCTCCAGCGGCAAGAATGGCGGCGGACATTACTACGTCCCGCTTTACATGCATGAACAGATTCGCACACTGATTAAGTAAAAGCAAGGTAGATTAGGTAAACATGTACACAGGTATGCAGGTGAAAGTCAGCTTGCCTACCTGTGTACTTTATTTACCCGTTTACTTGCCCACTCCCCACAGGTAAAATTACGCCATGGAAGAAGACTCCCTAACCATTCGTATGGGAACATTTTTTATGATGATGGGGCTAGGCTCCTTTGTCCTCTTTGTCACCTCTGATATTGCTGATAAAGTTGATTTTGACTATCTATTTATCGCAATGTTATTGATCGCAGTCGGCTGGTTCTTTCGCCGTACGAAAGCGCCACCTCCACCTGCGGGACGGTTTGAATACCTCAGAAAAATGCGTGAGAACTCAAAAAATAAAAAGGTTGATAAGTCTAAAGAAAAAAAATAACATGTCCAAACTCATCTCACTCAATAAAGCCATTTCAGAATTTGTAAAAGACGGGGATACCGTCTATGCCGCAGGGTTTACGCACCTCATTCCGTTTGCAGCAGGTCATGAAATCATCCGTCAGGGCAGGAAAAATCTCACCCTCGCCCGCGCCACACCAGACCTGATCTACGATCAAATGGTGGCGGCGGGTTGCGCAAAAAAGGTCATCTTTTCCTACATGGGAAATCCCGGCGTGGGTTCGCTGCGCATCGTTCGTTCCGCCATCGAGAAGGGTGAACTGGAATGGGAGGAATATTCCCACTTCGGCATGATTACCCGCTTACAGGCGGGCGCATCTGGCCTGCCATTTTTGCCGATGAATCAAACAGGCGCAACCAGCCTTGAACAAGTTAATCCACTTATCAAACGCATCCCAGACCCATACGGCGGCAAGGACGTGATCGTTGTGCCTGCTTTGAACCCTGATGTGGCCATTGTCCACGTGCAGCGCGCAGACAAGCAAGGCAATGCTCATTTGTGGGGCATCATCGGCGAGCAGAAGGAAGCTGCGTTTGCAGCAAAAAAAGTCATCCTCACAGCAGAAGAGATCGTGGACGAATCAGTTATCAGGTCCGACCCGAACCGCACGATGATCCCAGGCATTGTCGTCAGCGCCGTGTGTCACGTTCCATTCGCGAGTCATCCATCCTATTCACAGGGATATTACGACCGCGACAACGAGTTCTATCTTGCGTGGGACAAGATCAGCGAGTCACCTGAAAGCGTGAAAAAATATCTCGACGAATGGGTGTACGGTGTAAAAGACCGCAACGCCTATTGGAAGAAGCTCGGCGAGAAAGCCCAGAAACGATTGAAGGTCAAAGCCCGCTACAGCGAGAAGATCAATTACGGAAGTTATTGATTAAAGTAAATAGGTAAACAAGTAAACTCGTGAATCACTTTCCACAATTCGATTATGGCGGCAACGGCACACCGCTTCACTTCCTCCACGCCAACGGCTACCCGCCCGAATGTTACGAACCACTGTTTGAACTTTTACAAAAACAACATCATGTCTTTGGAATGAAGTTGCGTCCGCTTTGGGATGGAACGAAGCCCGATGATCTGGGCGACTGGCATCCACTTTCTGATGACTTACTGCGCTTCCTTTCTGACCGCGCTTCGACTACGCTCAGCGAGGATCCTGTTATTGGAGTTGGTCATTCCATCGGAGGCATCGTCACTTTGCGGGCAGCCATCCGCGACCCAAAGAAATTTCGCGCACTCGTCCTGCTTGACCCTGTACTTTTCATCCCATCATTTTTGGTTGGATGGAATATCCTACGTGCGCTCGGTCTTGGAGATAAAGTTCATCCGTTGATCGCAGGAACAAAAAAGCGCCGCCGCACCTTTGATAATTTGGAAACCGTCTTTCGCGGCTACCGCACTCGTCCCATCTTTCGCTACATGAGTGATGACAGTTTGCGGATCTTCATCAAAGGAATCACCAAACCAAAAACAGACGGCACCTATGAATTAGCCTACTCTCCCGAATGGGAAGCGCGCATCTATCTGACAGGGCTGCGAGATTTTGACCTCTGGCGCGAACTGCCAAAACTCGAAGTGCCCATGCTCATCATCCGTGGCGCAGAGACAGATACATTTATGGAAAAAGCAGAAAGACTTGTAAAAAAGAAAAATCCAAAGATACAAGTTGTGACCATGCAAAATGCAACCCACATCCTGCCACTGGAATATCCGCAGGAAGTAGCGAATATTATCAACGACTTCTTGAACAATATCGACCACAGACCATAGACCACGGACCATCGTCAATTGTCTGCTGTCCATCGTCAAAAATTAGGAGCAACCATGCCCGAACTCAAATATTCCTCCGCTGAACTGATGATCGTCAACGCCGCCCGCCTGCTCAAGGATGGCGACGTGGTCTTCGTCGGTGTGGGACAACCCAACCTTGCCTGTAACCTTGCCAAACGCACACACGCCCCCAACCTCGTAATGATCTATGAAGCTGGCGTCATCGGTGCTGAGCCTGAACGCCTGCCCCTCTCCATCGGCGACCCCACCCTCGTCAGCGGCGCACTATCCGTTGTCAGCATGTACGACATTTTTGCCAACTACCTCCAGCGCGGCAATGTGGATGTGGGTTTTATGGGCGGCGCACAAATTGATAAATATGGAAACATCAACGCATCTGTTATTGGTGACTACGCGCATCCAAAAGTAAGACTCCCTGGCTCGGGCGGCTCGCAGGAAATTGCCGCATGGGCAAATCGCTGCTACATCATGACCCCGCATCAAAAACGCCGCTTCCCTGAGAAGGTGGAATTCATGACATCCGCCGGATTCATTGGCGGAAAAGATGACCGCAAAAATGCAGGCTTGCGCGGCGGCGGTATGGTCGGAGTAGTGACCGACATTGGCATGTTGGAACCAGACGAAAACGGCGAAATGATCCTCACCGCTTTGCACCCGGGCAAAACTGCTGAAGAGGCAAAAGCAAACACAGGCTGGAATTTGAAAATTGCGAGTCAGATCAAAGCCACTGAACCTGTTACCAAAAAAGAATTAAGAATATTGCACGAGGAGCTCGACCCGACAGGAATCTATTTGAAAAGCGCCGCATAACTTCAGAATCATAATATCCATGAATCCCCCCCTTTACGTAAATTAACAGAAGGGGTATACCAAAACAAATGAACACTTCACCTATTCGACACATCCTCTTTGATCTCGGCGGCACGCTCATGCATGCCAGTAAAGATTGGATTCCAGTGTTGGAGTTGGGCGATCAAGCTCTCGGCGAAAAATTACTCAAACACGGCATCACGATCGATCCGAAAATTTTCCGCGCACGGCTGCATAAATATTATGAACAGCGCGACAAAGATTTTCGTGAGACCACGTATCATTTTGTGCTGGGCGAATTGCTCAAAGAGTTGGGATATGCTGAAGTTCCAGAATCAGTTATCCGGTCTGCATTGGATGCGCTGTACTCCGTCACCCAAACTAATTGGAAGCTCGAAGAAGACGCGCTCGAAACTCTGCAGAAATTAAAATCCCTAAACTGCAAACTTGGTATTTTTTCCAACGCAGGTGATGACAAAGATGTGCAGGAGCTTATCGAAACATTTGGCATCCGCTCCTACTTTGATTTCGTGCTCACATCGGCAACTTGTTTTTATCGCAAGCCTCACCCACGCGCATTCGAGATCGCGCTCGCACAATGGAATATTTCACCCGAAGAAGCAGCCATGGTTGGCGACAGCCTCGAAGCAGATATAGTCGGCGGAAAAAATTTAGGGATGAAGTCCATTTGGATCACACGCCGCGCACAATTCAAGGATGAGGAGATGCGCCGCATCAAACCGGACTTCAGCATGCGCAAACTCAATGAGCTTTTGCCCATCCTTGAAAGAATCTCCATCAGCCGCACCTGACAATTGCCCCTCACCAATGTCGGGTAAAATCTCTCAATGTCCCCAAACCGATTCCTTCCTTACATCGCTCTTGCCGTTGGAATTAGCGCACTCAGTTTATCTGCCATGTTCGTTCGTTGGGCAGAAGCCCCTGGCCCAATGACCGGGTTTTACCGCCTGCTTATTTCAACGCTTTTCCTCACGCCGCTTTTTCTCAGACAGCAAAAACAACTTGCGCCCATCGACAAAAAATATCTATATCTTCCATTAGCTGGAGGTTTACTTACTGCCTTCGATTTTGCGTTTTGGAATTCTTCCCTAAAATTTACAACCGCCGCAAATGCAACCTTGCTCGGCAACACGGCCCCATTGTGGGTTGCGCTGGCTGCTTTTCTGATCTTTCGTGAAAAACTAAAAGGCATCTTTTGGGTTGGGTTGGTACTGGCGCTTACAGGCGCAGCCCTCGTGATGGGAAGCGACTTTCTGACCCACCCTACACTGGGACTGGGAGATATGATGGCAAGCACGGCTGCCATTTTTTATGCAGCCTATCAGCTTGTCACACAGCGCGGACGCGTACACATTGACCCCTTTCGTTACACCTGGCTGGTGGGAGTTAGCGCAACCATTGGAATGTTAATTATAAATCTTGTGCTTGGAAATCCATTCACAGGGTTCTCAACTCAAACTTGGGTGATATTTTTTGTAACCGCAATCGTCTCACAGATGATCGGTTACCTTGCCATTACTTATGCACTCGGTCATTTGCCCGCATTTGTAGTCGCCCCCACTATGATCGGCCAACCCATTCTTACGGCTATTCTGGCAATTCCCCTGCTCAATGAAATCCCTGCCACCATTCAATGGATCGGCGGCGGGATCGCATTGGCAGGCATTTATATCGTAAATCAATCCCACAAACAAACTCAACAGGAAACACCCAATGCCTAACCCAACACGAAAAAAGGAAAACTACAGAGCTATGGATATCACAGCATCAACAGCACACGGACGCGTCCCAATAACGGTCATCCACATCAAGGGGAGCATTGACTCGTCCACACATCAAACCTTTCAAGCTGTTTCAGAGACGATCATTAACGATGGCGCGCGCCATTTGCTAATTGACCTGAAAGATGCCCACTACATCAGCAGCGCGGGGCTTCGCACCATACACATCCTCTTCAATAAATTACGGGCTATTCACAACGATGTAAACGATGATGAGCTCCGCGTTCAAATGAAAGCAGGCTCTTATAAATCTCCCTATATCAAAGTGGCAAATCTTTCACCACAAGCCAAGGATGCATTTGAACTCAGCGGCTTTGAAACCTACATCGAAACCTTTGATGATATTAGTAAAGCAGTTGCTTCGTTTTAGTAATTTTTGAAATCAAAAAGACATCCCAGCAGTGCAGCTGGGATGTCTTGATTCATGCTCTGAAACAAATTATTTGCTGGCAATTATTCTATCCACCAGTTCTACTGCCAAACCAATATATGAGTGCGGCGAAAGTGAAGCCAGTTGAACGCGCACCTCCTCTCCCACATCAATGGACGCCACCCATGCTTTGTAATCTGCTTCCGTCAGAACACGTCCGCGCGTTTGCTCTTTGAGCGACTCATATGCATCTGGTTTTCCTGCCGCGCGAAGGATGGTCTGCGCACCTTCTGAGACGACTTCCCAATGGGCATTTAATTCTGCGTTGAGTTTTTCCTCATCAGGAGCAATGCGCTTCATCCCGCGCTGGAAGTTGGTCCACGCCAACAGGCTGTGCCCAAACGCTGTGCCAAACGTGCGGCGGACAGTAGAGTCGGAGAGGTCGCGCTGTAAACGTGAGACTGTCAGTTTTTGGGCGTAATGCGTGAAGAGCGAATTTGCTATGCCGAGGTTGCCCTCCGCGTTTTCAAAATCGATCGGGTTGACCTTTTGCGGCATGGTAGATGAACCCACCTCCCCTGCCACCACTGCCTGCTTGAGATACCCGTCGCTGATATAGCGCCAAATGTCTTGAGCGAAGTCGACCAAAATGGAATTGGTCAGGCGGATGAGGTCAAAGTAGCGTACCCAATTATCGTACGGGAGAATTTGAGTGGTGAGCAAATTGGGTTCGAGGTCAAAACTGAAAACGAAGTCTTCGCTGAAGGATAACCAGTTCACTTGCGGGGCGGCAGCTTGCAAGGCGTTGAAGTTACCAACGGCACCCGTCAGCTTGGCTTCGAAGCGATGAGAAGCAATGTCATCACGAGTCTTCCTAAGGCGAGCAATATACACGGCAAATTCTTTTCCCACAGTTGTAGGAACAGCATATTGTCCATGCGTGCGGGCGAGCATGGGAATGGATTTATAACGGAGGGCAAAATCGGAAAGATTGGAGATTAGTGATTGAAGGTTGGGAAGAATAACCTCATCTCTCGATTCTTTTAGGGCAATGGCTTGGCCGAGGCTGTTGGTATCTTCGGAAGTCAGGCCGAAGTGAATCCACGGGAGCAAGTCTTGCAAGGATGTGTCTTGAAATTTGCTTTGAATAAAGTATTCGATGGCTTTGACATCGTGACGGGTTTTGCGCTCGTAGTCGAGGATCAATTCCGCGTCAGCGTTCGAGAAATTTGCAAGGATGGATTCAAGCTGCGCGGACTCGGCATCTGTCAGAGGGCGAATCATGCCTGTTTTGGAAAGAGCAGCTAAAAAGTTAAGTTCGACGCGGACTCTGTCGCGCAGGAAGGCGAATTCGGAGAAGAAATTAGTTAGCGGCGCAATCGTATCAGCGTAGCGTCCATCGAGAGGAGAGAGAAGATGTAGGGTCATTTGTTCATACGTTCCAATGAGCAGGAGATTGCTTCGTCGCAAAGAGCGAAAGCGCTCCTCGCAATGACGGAAAATTATCTTTGGCTCAGTTGATAGTTTGGGGCTTCCTTCGTAATGATAACATCATGCGGGTGACTTTCGATGAGACCCGCGTTGGTGATGCGTGTGAGCCGAGTTTGCTCGCGAAGCTCAGCAAGTGATGCTGCGCCCGCATAGCCCATGCCTGAACGAAGACCACCGACAAGCTGATAAACATATTCGCCGAGAAAGCCCTTGTATGGCACACGCCCTTCGATGCCTTCGGGGACAAGTTTACCGCCCCCACCCTGCCCCGTGCCATAGCGGTCTTTGCCATAGCCCTTCATCGCGCCAAGGCTACCCATGCCGCGGTACTCCTTGAAACGGCGTCCCTCATAAAGCATGACTTCACCAGGCGCTTCATCAAGCCCAGCAAGCATGCTCCCAAGCATAACGGCATTGCCGCCCGCAACGATCGCTTTGACAATATCACCGCTGAATTTGATACCGCCATCAGCAATGATCGTGACGCCATATTTCTTTGCAACTTGCGCACATTCGTAGATCGCAGAGACTTGCGGCATGCCTGCGCCAGAAATGACGCGCGTTGTGCAAATGGAGCCTGCGCCTACGCCAACCTTCACCGCATCTGCACCTGACCTGATAAGGGCTTCCGTTCCCTCAGCAGTGACCACATTCCCAGCCATGACGGGCAAATCTTTCCATATATTCTTGATGCGCTGTACGGCTTCGAGCACGCCTTTAGAATGTCCGTGTGCGGTGTCAATGGTGACTGCATCCACTCCAGCTTTGACCATCAAGTCTACGCGGGTTTCGAGGTCCATGCCGACGCCAACGGCTGCACCAACCAAGAGACGTCCTTGCGAATCCGTTGAAGCATTGGGATAATCGCGCGCCTTCTGAATATCTTTGACGGTGAGCAAGCCTTTCAACATTCCGTTTTCATCCACGAGAGGGAGTTTTTCAATGCGATACTTTTGTAAAATGTCTTTCGCATCTTTTGCCGAGATGCCCACACGGGCGGTAATTAGCTTATCCTCCTTCGTCATGAATTGGCTCACGGGCAGGCTGTAGTCCTCTGCCTCAACAAAGCGGATGTCGCGATTCGTGAGAATGCCAACGATCTTTCCCTGCTCATTCGTAATTGGCACACCACTGATATGGTATGTGGACATAATCTCTTCAGCACGGCTGAGCGGCGCATCTGGCGAAAGGCTTATCGGCTCAACGATCATGCCTGACTGCGAGCGCTTGACCTTTTCCACTTCGGCGGCTTGTGCTTCAGGTGGCATATTACGGTGGATAATTCCCATGCCGCCTTCGCGTGCCAATGCAATCGCCAGCCTCGCTTCGGTGACCGTGTCCATTGCGGCAGAGAGAATGGGAATATTAAGCTGGATCTGCTGTGTGAGTTGAACACGCACATCTGTTTCGTTCGGCAAAACTTCGGTATAGCCTGGGACAATGAGGACATCGTCAAAGGTGAGGGAGTCAAATTTATTGAAAAGTTCTTCGTTCATGAGGAGTCTCCTTTTTAATAACGTGACAGTCACTTTATAAGTGACTGTCACGTTGGCTTGATCTATTAAGCTTGCTTTTTCAAATAGTCGTGAATGGCCGCATCGTAATGCGCTGTGGATGCGAAACCTTTGACGGCAAGCTTCGCGCGCATTTTAGCTGAAATACTGCCCGCTCGAAGTTCTTCCAAAACCGCAGCATAGTCGGATGGGTCGCAAACGAGGGTGACGCGTTCATGATTTTTTGCTGCCGCGCGAATGAGCGTCACGCCGCCGATGTCGATATTCTCGATGGCATCTGCATAGGTGACATCTGCTTTGGCAATAGTTTCCTCAAAGGGATAGAGATTAACTGCAACGAGGTCAATGTAATCCCAGCCGAGGTTGAGGAGCTGCTGGTGGTCTTCGTCGGTTGGACGTGCAAGCAAGCCACCATGAATAGCGGGATGGAGAGTCTTGACCCGCCCGCCGAGGATTTCGGGAGACTTGGTATAGTCCGCGACTTCGGTGACGGGAACATTCTTTTCACGAAGTAATTTGGCGGTACCGCCTGATGCAAGCAGATTCCAGCCGAGGGAAGTAAGACTCTGAGCAAATTCGACGAGCCCAGTTTTGTTGTGGACAGAAAGAATGGCAGTTGGCATTTAAGATTCCTTTTTAGTGAGTAGTGAATTGGCGTAGTGTTAGGTGCTTTTTTGCAGGACAGTTTTAAGTGTGTTTACAAGAAGTTTGTGTTCGGTTTGGTGAACACGGGCTTCGAGTATTTCCAAGGTATCGTCTTTGTGGATGGGGACGATCTCTGTCGCAAGCACAGGGCCATTGTCTACGCCTTCGTCGGGGACGAGGTGAACCATGACGCCTGTATGCTTTATTTCGTCACGCTGAAATGCTTCAAATGCTCGTTCGATGGCATGAGTGCCTAGGAAGGTATCGGGCAGTGCAGGATGGAGATTGATAACTTTTTTCGGGAAAGCAGAAAGGAAGGAAGAGGAGAGAATTCGCATCCAGCCAGCAAGTATCACGTAGTCAGGTAGAAAGGTAGACACGTAGACAGCAAGGCGGCCATCGTATTCGTTGCGGGACTCGGTTTCGAGTTTTGGAAAATGGATGGCTTCAATCCCTGCATCTCTTGCACGGGTGAGACCGTAGGCATCCGCTTTGTTGGAGATGACAGAGACGACGGATGCAGGAAGTTCACCAGAAGTACATGCGTCGAGAATGGCTTGGAGATTGGAGCCACTGCCAGAGATGAGAACGACGAGACGAGCATTCATAAATTAGTGATGGAAAAGACGCACACCAGAGAAGACCATCGTCATGCCGTATTCGTTCGCGGCTTGAATGACTACGTCATCACGAGTGGAGCCACCTGGTTCAAGGACATATTTCACACCGCTGACTGCTGCGCGGTCAATACTGTCACGGAAGGGGAAGAAGGCGTCGGAGCCGAGGGTGACTAAATCAAGCTTTGAGAGCCACTGCTGCTTTTCGTCGAGAGTCAGTTGTCGGGGAGTCTGAGCGAAGATGTTTCCCCAATCTGCTTTTTCATTTTGAGTCACATCGTCACGCAGGAATTGATCAATGGCGTTATCGCGGTCAGGGCGTTTAATGCCAGGCTTGAAGGGCAGAGATAAAACGGTGGGATGCTGACGCAGCCACCACAGATCCGCTTTTTGGCCCGCGAGACGCACGCAATGAATGCGGGACTGCTGCCCCGCACCAACACCGATAGTTTGACCATCCGCGACAAAACAAACTGAATTGGATTGGGTGTACTTGAGTGTGATCCACGCAAGGGTAAGGTCACGAAGAGCGGCATCAGGTATATCTTTTTTGGCAGTGACAATGTTTATGAAATCGGACGGCGTGACGAGGCGGTCGTGATGGCGCTGTTCAAAAGTGACCCCAAAGACCTCGCGAGTTTCAACAGATGAAGGTTCATAGGCAGGGTTAATTTGAACAACGGCATATTTTCCCTGCTTTTTGTTTTTGAGAATCTCCAAGGCTTCAGGTTCGTACGCAGGAGCAATGACACCATCGGAAACTTCGCGGGCGATCAGCTTGGCGGTTGAAACATCCACGGTGTCGGAGAGCGCAATGAAATCACCGAAGGAACACAGGCGGTCCGCTCCACGGGCGCGAGCATAAGCAGTGGCAAGCGGCGAGAGTTCAAGATCATCCACGAAATAGGTTTTCTTAAGCGTATCCGAAAGAGGTACAGCCACCGCAGCACCTGCAGGGCTGACATGTTTGAAGGATGCAGCTGCGGGTAAACCGAGCGCAGACTTGAGCTCACGGACAAGCTGCCACGCATTGAGCGCATCCAGGAGATTGATGTACCCGGGTGATCCGCCTAAGGCAGTGAGGGGCAGGTCTGTGTCGTCTTTCATGAAGACACGGGCAGGAGCCTGCTGGGGATTGGTGCCGTAACGAAGCGGGAGAGATGATGTCATAAATATTTCCTTTAGTTGACGAGTTGAACTTTTTTATTGCCTTCGACGAGTTCGCCGATCATGAAGGTTCTTTCTGGAATCCATTCTTGAATTTCGGCGGCTTTGATTTTATCCGTGATGATGACCATGCCAATTCCCATATTGAAGACGCGATACATTTCTTCTGCGGGGATATTCCCTTTTTGTTGAATGAGATTCCACAAAGGCGGGACAGGCCACGAGCCGATCTGTATCTTTGCATCCAAATGATCGGGCAACACACGCGGGATGTTCTCGACAAATCCGCCGCCTGTGATGTGAGCCAAAGCTTTGACATTCGAAAGCAAAGAATAGACAACAGGAAAATAAGAACGGTGCGGCGCAAGCAGAGCTTCAGCAAGTGTGGAATTGAGCTCAGGGAAAAACGTATCGAGGGATGTGTCTGCAAAAACCTTGCGGATGAGCGAATAACCGTTTGTGTGTGGTCCGTTGGAAGAAATGCCAATCAAGACATCTCCCGCTTTCAGGTCGGTTCGCGGCAAAATATTTTCACGCTCAAGCACACCGATAATTGTTCCTGCAACATCAAATTCATTTGGCTGATATACACCTGGCATTTCGGCAGTCTCGCCACCCAGCAGTGCCGCGCCAGATTCTTTACAGGCTTCGGCAATACCTGTCACAACCTCAGCAGTTTGTTCGGGATTCAATTTGGATGTGGCAAAGTAGTCCATGAAAAAGAGCGGACGGGCACCTTGCACGAGGATATCGTTGATGCAGTGGTTAACGATGTCATGTCCGATGCCGCGATACCGTCCAATAGATGAAGCGAGTTTGACTTTTGTGCCAACGCCATCTGTAGAGGCAACCAGCACGGGCGATTTCATCTCCTTCAAAACGGATGCATCGAACAATCCGCCAAAAGAACCGATGCCCGCAAGAACAGATGAATTGTAGGTGGATTTGACAGCATCTTTCATCAAGTCCACGGCGCGGTTGCCTGCGTCAATGGAGACGCCTGATTCTGCGTATGAAGTTTTCTTCAACGCACGTCGAGCAATGTCTCTGCGATACTGCACGCCGTCAAAAGAAACTTTGTGGATGTTGTCATAAACTTTATGTACAGCATCTGCAATAGTATCCGCCCAGGCGGTTACTCCAAAGACTCTTCCACCAGAAGTGAGCACCTTTCCATCATCTATTTTTGAACCCGCATGAAAACAAGCAACATTATCTGGCAATTGTTCAAATGTCACTACTTTGCCAGTCTCCACTTTTTCAGGATACCCCTTGCTCGCCAGCACCACACAAACGGATGCGCCATTCTTCCATCGAATATCAACATTCTTCAGGCTGCCATCCACGCAGGCAGCGGCAATATCGAGCAAGTCTGTCTCCAACAAAGGAAGCACGGCTTGAGTCTCAGGGTCGCCAAAGCGGCAGTTAAATTCAAGGGTGCTGAGTCCGCTGTCCGTTAAGATGAGACCCGCATAGAGAACGCCAACGAACGGAGCGCCTTCGCTGCGCATCCCATCCACGGCGGGTTGCAAAATAAATTCCACCGCCTCGTTCCTCATATCCGCAGTGAAGATCGGAGCAGGTGCATACGCTCCCATGCCGCCTGTGTTCGGGCCGTGGTCACCATCCAACAGACGTTTGTGATCCTGCGCGGGCAGCATCGGCACAATGGATGTTCCATCCGTGAATGCCATCAACGAAACTTCCTGCCCGCTCAGCCGCTCTTCGATCACAACTTCCAAGCCAGCATCTCCGAACGTTTTATCAACCAAAATATTTTCCAGCGTAGATCTCGCTTCTTCAATCGTGTCAGGCAAAATCACACCCTTGCCAGCCGCGAGACCTGAAGCTTTGATAACAACTGGATAATCAATAGATTCTAAATAACGAAGCGCTTCATTCAATTGACTAAACGTGGCATAGCGCGCCGTTGGGATGTGATGTCTTGCCATAAAATCTTTGGCGAAGACTTTAGACGCTTCGATCTGCGCCGCAGCCTGCTTCGGCCCAAAACAGCGGATACCTTCCGCTGTTAGAGAATCCACCAACCCCGCCGCGAGCGGTGCTTCAGGCCCAACTAGCACAAGATCAATTTGCTTTTCCTTACAAAAAATAATTACCCCAGAGTGGACATCCAAATTCAAAGCGACATTTTCGCCGCATGAGCTTGTCCCTGCATTGCCTGGTGCAATATAAAGTTTGGATAACCTCGGTGACTGTGCCACCTTCCAAGCCATTGCATGTTCACGCCCGCCCGAACCAACGATCAGAACGTTCATATTTATTTGGTCACCCTTTCAAAACCAGTCTTCACATTCGAAAGATCAACAGGGATCGGATACTGCCCTGTAAAACATGCCTGACAAAACCCATCCTTCCGTTTGAGCGCGCGCATCATGCCATCAATGGAAAGATAATACAAACTATCCGCGCCAACATATTCGCAGATTTCCTCCACAGTCCGTTTATGGGCAATCAGTCCGTCATGCCTGCCCATGTCCACACCCATGAAACACGGATGCGAGATTGGCGGACAAGTGATCGCTACATGTACTTCTTTTGCGCCAGCATTCTTCAACAGCTTGATCAAAGGCCCCGTGGTATTCCCGCGCACAATGCTGTCATCGATCATCACCACACGCTTGTCGCGTACATTCTCGTTGATGACGTTGAACTTCAACGCCACGCCACGCTTGCGAAGCGAGTCGGTCGGCTCAATGAACGTCCGCCCCACATAACGATTTTTGATGAAGCCATCGTTATAGGGAATACCACTCACGTGCGAAAAACCGATTGCTGCTGGTACGGAAGAATCAGGCACGGGAATTACAACGTCGGCGTATTCATCTCCTAATTCGCTTTCTACTTCTCGTGCCAGTTCCTCACCCAATCTCTGCCGCACGTGATGGACATTGATCCCATCCCATGTTTGGTCGGGACGCGCAAAATAAATATGCTCGAACACGCACATCGCAGATGGCTCTACAACGGGGATAGCCTGCATTACCTTCAGCGCGCTGTTAGAAAGTGATACCACTTCACCAGGCTTGACATCGCGAATCGCTTCACAACCCAATGTCTGCAACGCACCTACTTCCGACGCCACAGCATGCCCGCCGCTTGGCAGCAAGCCAATGCACAACGGACGAAATCCCCACGGGTCGCGCACCGCATACACACAGTCACGCGTCAGGATCACCACAGAATATGCGCCCACCCATTTCTTCATTGCCTGCTTGATGCGTTCCTCCCAAGTCCCTTCACTGTTACGAGCCAGCATCATTGTCATCACCTCAGTATCAGATGATGAAGAAAAACCAACGCCTTGTTCCATCAATTCATTTCGCAGCTCTGCAGAATTAATTAAATTTCCGTTATGCGCCAATGCCAACGGCCCATGCATTGTCTCAATCATGAACGGCTGTGCATTCCGCAATGATGACGATCCCGTTGTTGAATATCGTGTATGCCCAATTGCATAATGACCTTTCAAATCTTCCATCACATTCGGTGTAAACACGTGCGAAACCAACCCCACACCTTTGTGAATGGACATCATCTTCCCATCCGCCACAGCCATACCCGCCGCTTCCTGTCCGCGGTGCTGCAGAGCATACAACCCAAAGAAAGTCATGCGTGCCACATCTTCATTCGGCGCAAAAATTCCGATCACACCACATTCTTCTTTTGGAGAATCATCCAACCAT
>Ga0075156_10000685_pt1 | contig 17793 bp, 10 predicted proteins | sample JI81AbrownDNA_FD_70966 | JGI IMG/M metagenome (GOLD analysis project Ga0075156, IMG submission 70966) | Wastewater effluent complex algal communities from Wisconsin, to seasonally profile nutrient transformation and Carbon sequestration -... | ecosystem: Engineered > WWTP > Effluent > Algae...
ACCGTCAACACCGGCAACCCGCTGATTGGCGCGCTGCTGTTTCCGGTGGGCTTTTGCATTCTGTATCTGCTGGGCTTTGACCTGCTGACCGGTGTGTTTACCCTGGCACCGCTGGCGGTGATGGACAAGCGCCCCGGCTGCACCTGGTCGGGCGTGCTGCGCAACTGGAGTCTGGTGTTTGTGGGCAACTTCGCGGGCGCACTCACCGTGGCCCTGTTCATGGCCATCATCTTCACCAATGGTTTTGTCGATGCCCCCAACGCCATTGGCCAGAAGATTGGCCACATCGGCGAAGGCCGCACCGTGGGCTACGCAGCCTACGGCGCTGCCGGCATGCTCACGCTGTTTATCCGCGCCGTCATGTGCAACTGGATGGTGTCCACCGGTGTGGTGGCGGCCATGATGTCGACCTCGGTCTCGGGCAAGGTCATTGCCATGTGGATGCCCATTCTGGTGTTCTTCTACATGGGTTTTGAGCACAGCATTGTGAACATGTACCTGTTCCCCTCCGGCCTGATGCTGGGCGGCAAGTTCACCTTCATGGACTACCTGATCTGGAACGAAATCCCCACCGTGCTGGGCAACCTGGTGGGCGGCCTGACCTTTGTCGGCGCCACGCTGTACTCCACCCACTACAAGACCGCGCCCAAGCGCCGTTAAGCTGCGCCCAGCATGCGCACACAACTGAAAATCACCGCCGGGCAGCACAGCGACAAGGGCCGCAAGGACACCAACCAGGACTTTCATGGCCTGTGCGTCCCGCGCGAACTGCAGCTCGCCGGCAAGGGCATCGCCATCGCACTGGCCGATGGCATCAGCAGCAGCAGTGTGGGCCATGTGGCCAGCGAATCCGCGGTCAAGGGCTTCCTGTCCGACTACTACTGCACGTCGGATGCCTGGTCGGTCAAACGCTCGGCCCAGCGCGTGCTGGAGGCCACCAACTCCTGGCTGTACGCGCAGACGCAGCAAAGCCAGTGGCGCTATGACCGCGACCGGGGCTATGTGTGCACCTTCAGCGCCCTGGTGCTCAAGTCCACTACGGCGCACCTCTTCCACATAGGCGATGCGCGCATCTGCAGGCTGCAGGGCCAGGCGCTGGAGCAGCTCACCACCGACCACCGGGTGTTTGTCACGCACGACAAGAGCTGCCTGAGCCGCGCCCTGGGCGTGCAGCAGCAGCTGGACCTGGACTACCTGGCGCTGCCGCTGGAGGTGGGCGACATTTTTGTGCTGACCACCGACGGCGTGCACGAGCACATGGATGGCGCCTTTGTGGCGGGCGCCATTGCCCAGGCCGGCGATGACCTCGACCGCGCGGCCCGGGCCATCACCGAAGAAGCGTTGCGACGCGGCAGCGCGGACAACCTCACCCTCCAGATCATTCGCGTCGATGAACTGCCAGCCCCCGAAGCGGCAGAAATCTCCACCCTGTCCGTCACCCTGCTGCCTCCGCCTTTGCCTTCTGACGGCACGGTGATCGACGGCTTTCGCATCGTGCGCGAACTGCACGCCAGTTTCCGCAGCCATCTGTATCTGGCGCAGGATGAGGCCACGGGGCAGCAGCTCGCCATCAAAATCCCCTCGCTCGACATGCGCGACGACACCGCGTATCTGGAGCGCTTCTTGATGGAAGAGTGGGTAGCCCGGCGCATCGACAACACGCACGTGCTGCGCCCCTATGCGCAGACGCGCAAACGCACCGCGCTGTACATCACCCTGGAGTACCTGGAGGGGCAAACCCTGGCGCAGTGGATGCGCGACCACCCCGCGCCCGACCTGGAAACCGTGCGCGGCATGGTGGAGCAGATCGCGCGCGGTCTGCAGGCCTTTCACCGCCTGGAAATGCTGCACCAGGACCTGCGGCCCGAGAACATCATGGTCGACCCGCAGGGCACGCTCAGGATCATCGACTTTGGGGCCACCCGCGTCTCTGCCGTGCAGGAAGCGCTGTCGGACGGGCAGAACCAGGACATGCTGGGCACCGTGCAATACAGCGCCCCGGAATACATCCTGGGCGAAGACGCCACACCGCGTGCCGACATCTTCTCGCTGGGTGTGATTGCCTACCAGATGCTCACCGGGCGGTTGCCCTACGGTGCCAAGGCAGCGCGGCTGCGCACCCAGCGCGATCTGCAGTCGCTCCACTACGACCCGGTGCGCGACCACGACCCGAAGATTCCGGTCTGGATTGAAGGCGCCCTGCGCAAGGCGGTGCACCCCAACCCCATGCAGCGCTACGAAGAGGTGGCCGAATTTGCCTACGACCTGCGACACCCCAACCGCGAATTCCTCAACCGGCGCAGCCCACCACTGATCGAGCGCAACCCGGTGGTGTTCTGGAAAGGCGTTTCGCTGGTGCTGGCCCTGGCGCTGGTGGTGGTGCTGAGCCAGAGCCCTTGGGTAAGGTAAGCCACCTTAGCCAACGGGGAGTCCGTTGGTGTAGAGCCGTCGCGTGGTGTTCAACCTCAAAGGCAATGAGTACCGTGTGATCGTAGCTGTGGCCTACAAGGTCGGGTTTGTATACGTGAAGTTCATTGGTACGCATGTCGAGTACGACGCCGTCGATGCCAACACCGTAGAGCAGTTTTGAAGGAGCTATCCATGGACATTCGCCCCATCCACACCAAGGCCGACTACAAAGCGGCACTCAAGATGGTTTCCGCTTTGGTGGACGCTGATCCAAAACGCGGAACACCCGATGGTGATCGCCTCGAAGTCCTGGGGGCGCTGTTGGTGGCTTACGAAGCGAAACACTATCCAATAGAGTTACCTGACCCTATTGAAGCCATTAAATTTCGCATGGAACAACAGGGCTTAAGCGCCAAAGACCTTCAGCCCATGATTGGCGGCTTAAACCGTGTGTATGAAGTGCTCAATCGCAAGCGGCCGTTGAGCCTGGCCATGGTGCGTCGTCTCAATTCGAGCCTGGGTATTTCTGCCGAGTGCCTGATCCGCGAAGCGGCTGTGGCGTAACCACCGAGTCGTACAACGGCCCACCTCATTCACTATCAATTCAATAGCTGCTTGAGCATATTCCACGGGGGCTAGCGGCCTATTTCCTTCATAAATCGCACCAGCTTGACTGTTTCCACACTTACCGTGGTCACGCGCGCCAGCAGGTCAACCACCTTGTCCTTGTAGTCGGCAAAGCGGTAGGTGTCGAACTTCTCGCGGATGGTGGGGTCCTTGGGTTTCTTCTCTTTGTACTGGTCCAGCACCCAGTCGATGGCGCTGCGGTTACCCAGCTTGTAGGTCCAGGCCTCGGCGGGAATGCCGCTCAGCGTGGTCTCGCTGTCCAGGGCAATGCTGCCAGCGGCCGGGTCGGCGCGCAGCATGGCTTTGGGTTGCAGACCGGCAGCGCGGGCCTTGGCGTCGGGCACATCGGTGCGCGTCAGCGCAAACGGTGCTACGCCTTCATAGCCGATGTGCAGGGCCATCAGCGCCTCGCCCCATGCGGCCCATTGCCAGAAATCTTTGTAGAACGGGATGCGCGGGAACTCACGCTTGAGGTTCTGCGCGTACTTCTCGCGGTACAGCGGGTCGTGCAGCACGGCATAGCAGTAGTGGAAGATGCCTTCCTTGGTGATCTTGCGGGCAGATTTGCCCTTGCCGATTTCGTCGGCATAGTGGGCGGTGAATTGTTTGAGTGCCCAGTCGGTGATGTTGTCGGTGCGATTGCCTACCGCATCAACTCGACTGAACGCTAAGCCTGTAGCAATTGCTGCTGCGCCTACATAGTGGTAATCAAACAACCCATCTACCGCACAAACCATCACTGGCTTTTGTGACCCAGGATAGGTGATGGTGATGCACCGATTTCTTTCATCCGCGTATTCGCCAAACATGGCTGGTGCCTGCCCCTGCTCATCCACTAACAATGGTGACCAATACAACTTCATTTTTACAAAAGGCCTATAGCCTGCGTCTCTTCCAGACGCCAAGTCCGCTTCTTCCGTTTTTTGCTGGGTCAACCGTCGTTTAAGGTTGCGCGACCATTTAATTACCGTGCCTCCGAACTCTCCTACCTTCCGCCACTTTTCGTACTCCTCGATGAAAAATCTTGCGCGCTCATTGAGTGCGTGTGCATCCATGTCGTAAAGCCATTCATCACGACCGCTAAACAGTCCTTGCCCATACAGCTTGAAAACTGCCCGCTCCTTGGCCGCAGATTTCGCCGCTTTAGTCTCTTTGCTCGCCAGCGGAATTAGCGTCTCGAAATCATTGCTCGTCAGGTTCACCCAGTTGTGCGCCTTGTCCGGCTGCACTTCGTCAAACGCCATCCCGCTCATGGGGTGGTTGGCCAAAAATCCCAGTTTCTCCTCAGCCGTTTCCATCTCCGGCCGGCGCACGTAGTACACGCGGGCTGGCTTCTTATCCTTGGTGGACTGCGCCCGCTTGACCATGAAACTGATGGCTACGCCGGTCTGGATGCCAAACACGTTGTGCTTGGTACCACTCAGCTTCGGGTTGGCGCGCACGTCGCCACCCAGGTCCACCACATAGATGTCGGCAAACTCATTCGCCACCGTTTTGCGAAAACCATCGAAGGTGCGGCTCTCGATAAAGCTGCGGTTGGTCACAAACGCCAGAATGCCGTTTTCATCCAACCGGTTGCTGGCCCAGCGGAAGAAGCGGGCGTACATGTCGTAGAGCTTGGTCTTCTGCGCGGTGCTCTCGGCGATGTAGGTCCGCTTGATTTCCCGGTCGATATCCGGGTATTCGCGGTTCTTGTTGTTGTCGTTCTCGTTGGCCTGGTTGGCGTTGTATGGCGGGTTGCCAATGACGACGCTGATGCGCCGGCCGTTTTGCCGCTTGATTCGGGCGACGTTTTCTTCCGAGACGCTGCCGAACAGATCAGCGTTCACACCCCTGGCCGAGGTGTGCAGGCCCACGTTGTCGAGCGTGTCCACAAAGCACAGGCTGGGAAACTCTTCGTACTTGCCGGTGATGGCGGCGTAGGTGGACTCAATATTCAGGTTGGCCACGTAGTAGGGCAGGATGGCCACTTCGTTGGCGTGCAGCTCGTGCTTGTATTTTTGCTCCAGCTTTTTGGGCTGGCCGCGAAAGTGCTCCAGCAGTTCGCAGATGAAGGTGCCCGTGCCAGTGGCTGGGTCGAGGATGTCCACATCCTTGTCGATCAGGTTTTTGCCAAAGTGCTTTTCACACAGCCAGTCGGCCCCGTCGATCATGAAGCGCACGATCTCGTTGGGCGTGTAGACCACGCCCAGGCGGTCCGCAGCTTTGGTGTTGTAGACCTTGTAGAAGTTCTCGTAAATGATCTTCAGGAAGGTCTGCTTTTCGCCGTGGCTGCTGATTTGCGCAGCGGCGGCGCGGATGGCAGCGTAGTAGGTTTCCAGACCCTTGAGTGTTTGCTTTTTGAGCGCGCCTGTGAAGAAGGCGCCTTCCAGCGCATACAGCTCGCGCGCCACGTTGTTGTGCTGGTGGAAGTCGCTGTCATCAAACACCTTGGCGAAAATTTCTTCGGTCAGGATGTGCTGGATCAGCATCTCGCGCACATCGGCGTCGCCCAGCGCGGGGTTGATGGCCTCCTGCGCATGCAACAGGAACTTGTCTTCCGCCGCGCGAAAGCCTGGGTTCTTGTCATGTTCCCGCTCAATCATCTCGCGCAAGGCCAGCAGCACGGCAGGCAGATCGGTCTTGAACTGCTCCACCGCTGCCCGAAAACCCGCGATCTCGGGCCGCTCGAAGCTGAAGAACAGCTTGAGCAGTTTGGACAGGGCCTGCGTGTCGGTCATGTCGCAGCGCAAGACTTCGGCGCGGTTCTGCCAGAGCACGGCAACTGCGTCGTCGCTGAAGATGATGTTGTCCTGCGGATAGCCCTTTTTGAACTTCTTGCTGACTTCTTCGTTCAGGTCATCGTCGGCGTCTTTGGCTTCCCAGTAGCCCAGCGGCATGCGCAGCTCGTGCAATAGCGCGCCGTCCACGGCGATATTGGTTTTGGTGGCGGTCTTGAGCGGGTATTCGGCCAGGAAGATCAGGTCGTGCTGGCGGCCCCAGGCCTTGAGCAGGTCTTTGAACGCCTCGCGCACGATGGTTTCACGCTGGCTGCCGCTGACCTTCTTGATGAGGTCGAGCTGCTTGAGGTAGTCGTTGATGAGGAGTTGGCTCATGTCGTCCCTGGTGTTGTGGGTGCATTCTAGGGGGCGCACGGGCGTGGCAGAGCGGTAGCGTGGCTCCTGCGGCAGCGCAAAGAGGTACAGCGGCGCTACATATTCGCTACAAAATCAATAGCTACTCGCGCATATTCCACGGGGGCTAGAGCCCTATTTTGGTAAAAACAGCAGCCAATACACCAACAGCAGAGATCGACCCTAGTGGTAATCGTCTTCGCGTTGATGACGAATTGCACCAATGATGACTGTGCTGTCGCCAACTATTTCAAATAGCGCGACATAGCCTGCGCTTCCAAAATTGATCACGAGCTCGCGAACAAAAGGACTGTCCCCTACCTTGCGACAAGCAAAAGGTGACGATTTCAAAAAGCCCAAACCATCTTTGATAGCCTGTAGCGCCCTCTCGGGAATTTCAAGATCGCCTGATTCACTTTCCAGTTCACGCTGGAGAACAAAATCAAACAACCTCTCTAGGTCTTCATCCGCAGCGGCACTGAACTGAACGGTGTAGACCATCAATTGCGCTGAGACTGGGTTCGACGCGCAGCCGCCAACTTGGCTTCAAGTTTGGCCACCACGGCTTCTGCGCCAATACCGCCCCCATCACGCTTTGTCTCTTCGATTGCAGCAATGCCTCTACGGAGAAATTCAGCTTGATGCTTACGCTTCAAAACTGTTTGACGCACAGCGTTTTCAACGAACTCCGAAAGCGATTCGCCTTGTTCCAGAACACCCTCCACTTCGATCCTGAATTCGGGTGCGACACGAATGGGGGGAATGGTTGCAGTTTTCATGCAGTCATTGTATTGCAATTGCAATTCAAAAGTGACCCGACGACCTATTTCGGTAAAAACAGCAGCCAATACACCAGCAGCAGATTGATCAGCGCCAGCGTGCCGGTGGCCAGCTTCCACACTGCGGTGGGGTCGCGTTGCATCAGCGGGGTGCCGTGCAGCGCCTGCAAGGGGCGGGACGCACCGCGCTCCAGTGCCAGCAGGAATTCTTCCGCCGTCTCGAAACGCTGGCGCTGGTCCAGGGCCACGGCCTTGAGCACCACATGGTTCAGCCAGATCGGCACCTCGGGGTTGTGCCGGCTGGGCGGTGTGGGGTCGCGGTGGTAGCGGCCCACCTGGTAGGGCAGCACCTCGCCATACGGCAGCTTGCCGGTGAGCAACTGGTACAGGGTCACGCCCAGGGCGAACAGATCGCTCTGGGCAGTGGGCAGCTGTTCACCCGCGCCATCGCCCTCTGCCGCCTCGCCCCTGGCAGGGGCGCCTTTGCTGCGAAAGCCCCATTGCTCCGGGTTCACATAGCTGGGGGTGCCCGCGTGCAGGGCGCGCATGGCGGCAGGCTCGCGCCCGGAGAGGGCCACGCCCAGGTCCAGCACGCGCAGCACGCCGTCGTCGCCGAGGTGCAGGTTGGCGGGTTTGATGTCGCGGTGCACCACGCCCTGGCGGTGCAACCGCGCCAGCGCCTTGAGCGCCTGCATGGCGTAGCCCAGTGTCGCTGCGGTGCCCACGCGCTGCTGGCGGTCCAGAATCTGCTGCAGGGTTTCGCCGCCATGCCAGTCGTACAGCACATAAAACGCCGAGCGCTCCTGGCCATTCGGTAGCCGCGCGTGCGCCGCCACCAGGTGGTCCGCCCCGCGGGACGACTGCATGCGCATGCCCAGCCAGGCCTCGTGGGCCAGCATGGCGCGCTCTTTCTGGTCGTGGGCGCGGGCGGTGTTCAGGGTTTTGAGGGCATACAGCGTCTGCGTGGCCGGGTCCCGGACTTGGTACAGCACATTGATGCCGCTGTCGGCCACCAGCGCGTTCACCACCAGACCGTCCAGCGTGTCGCCCACTTTCAGGCGCGGCGGAATCGGCAGGCTCTGGGCCAGGCGGCTGGCATCGGTCAGCGTGGCGTCCAGCAGGCCCCGCACGCGCACCACGATGGCCGACACGTTGTCGTCACTGCCCCGGGCCAGGGCCTGGTCCACCAGCTTCTGGCTGGCCTCGCGGGCGTCCGGCAGGGCGGCGTATTCGGGCAGGCGCTTCTCGGGCACTTCGCCGTGCACACCATCGGTCAGCAGGATGAACACATCGCCCACCTGCAGATCGCCCTGCACGTAGTCCACCACCAGATGGTCTTCCGCCCCCACCGAGCGCAGCAGCTGGTGCTTGAAGTCGGGGTGGTTGACCACATGGTCCTGCGTGAGCTGCGTGGCCTGGCCATTGCGCACCAGGTAGCAGCGGGTGTCGCCCACATGCGCCAGCGTGTACGACTGGCCGCGCAGCACCAGGGCGGTGAGCGTAGTCAGGCCCATGGCGGGCTGGCGGCGCCGGTTGATGCCACACAGCCAGGCATTCTGCGCAGCGATGATGCGGTCCAGCGCCACGGTGGTGTCCCAGGTCTCGGGCGTGCCAAAGTAGTCGCGCACCACGCTGGTGGCCGTGGTCTGCGCTGCTTCGCGCCCCATGCCGCCTGCGCTCACGCCATCGGCAATGGCCACGACGGAGCCCATGTCTTCCTGCCCTGGTGTGGGCAGCATGGCGGCACAAAAGTCTTCGTTAAGCGGTTTGCGCCCGGCCTGGGATGCAAAGCCAATGTCTATGTCAAAAGCCATGCACCAAGATAAGCAATATCAGTGCCCAGCGCTACTGCACTGCACCAAAGTCGTGCGGGTTAACCCTTGGCTCACGCTTCGCCCATCAGCATTTGCATGCTGCGCTCGTAGTGAACCGAGAGCTGCTCGAACAGGCCCAGCAGGGTTTCGCTGCCCGTTGCCAGCTCCTCCAGCCGCGCACTGCGCTGGGCCGCCGGCAGGCGCTGCGCCTCTTTGGCCGCGGCCACCATCTGCAGCCAGGCCACGCCCGCCGCAGCCAGAGCGGCCTGGATGTCGGGCGTGCTCAGCGGAAGGCCGTTGAGGTAGGTGAGTGCCGCTTCAAACTCCTGCTGCACAGTGCGCATGTCCGCCTCGGCGGCCAGCAGCGCGTATTTGGCGAAGCGCTGCGACAGCATGCGCTGGCGCCCGGCCAGGTTCAGCACCTGCAGGGGGGCCGCTGCGCCCGAGCCCTCCAGGCTGCTGGTCAGGCGCTCGGCGCCCAGCAGCAGGGCCTCGGCACTGTCTTGCACCGCACTGGTTTGGCCGGTGGCCAATGCCGTCTTGAGCTGCTCCCAGGTGTGCGCCACCTGCTCCAGCAGGTCGCCATAGGTGGGCATGGAGAGGTTTTTGCGCAGCAGCGCAAAGTTGCTGTCCACCCATTGCACTGACTCCTGCAGCAGCGCGGCGTGGTGCTCCACCTGCACCCCGGCCGCCTGCAGCAGGTGCAGCTTGACCAGCCGCTGCGAGAGCATGCGCAACTGGCCTGCGCGGTTCAGCCCTTCCGCAAAGTGGGCCGACTGGATGATGTGCTGCGACAGCTGCCCCATGCGCTGGTTGGAGTTCATGGCGGCCGTGCGCAGGGTGCGGAAGGCGTCGTCGTCCGACAGGCTCTGGGCCCGCATCAGGATGCCCTTGGCCCGGTCGACCGCCTTGCGCTCTTCAAAGCGGGTGGCCATGGCGTCAAAGGCCTGCCGCTGCTGCTGTGCCTTCTGGTGGCGCGCCTGGGCCAGGTGGATGAGTGAACGCAGGCGGTTGGCGCCATAGCCGTGCACCACATACACATGCACCCCGCACTCCACAGCCTGGGCAATATGGGTGGCATCGGCATCCTGGGTGAACACGAGGGTGGGGCAAGGCAGCGTCTGCCCCAGCGTTTGCCATGCCTGGAACCATGCGCTGGTGGGCAGGGGCACATCACAAATCACCACATCGGGTGCGTGCAGCACCACCGCCTGCACCAACTTGCTGCAATCTTCCAGCGTGGCCAGCACCGAAATACCCGCCGATGACAGGTCCGCCGCCAGTGTGGGGGCGGTTTGGGGACGGTGGATACACAGCAGGGCGGAGGTCATAAAAATCAGTGGTAGCTAGGGAGAACAGGCTTTGCAGCCATGCAAGTCGCACACCAGGCACCCGGATGGGCAGGGCCTGAACACGAGGTGGCAATCATATGGCACAGCTTTTGCATAAGTACCCACAGGACGCAACGACGCGTCCGAACGAGATGACAGCCTGACCCATTCTGCGCACAACGACGTCGTGCAGTTGCAGTCTGTCCCACACCAGTGTGTTCTGGTGCGCCTTTGCATAAGGCGCGGATCTCCTCTACCCCTATTTTTCTGGCATGCAGCCGTGCTGCAGCCGCAATGACTTCTTGTTTTCTGGAGTGGCCACTATGAAAAAATCGAAACTGGTAATGATTGGCAACGGCATGGCCGGCGTGCGCACGCTCGAAGAGCTGCTGAAAATCGCACCCGATCTGTACGACATCACCGTTTTTGGTGCAGAACCCCACCCCAACTACAACCGCATCCTGCTGAGCCCGGTGCTGGCTGGTGAGCAGACGCTGGACGAGATCGTGCTCAACGACTGGTCCTGGTACACCGACAACCACATCACGCTGCACGCGGGCTGGAAAGTGACCGAGGTGGACCGCGTGCGCCGCGTGGTGCATGCCGAGAACGCAGCCGGCGAAAAGATGAGCGCCGAATACGACCGCCTGCTGGTGGCCACCGGCTCCAACCCCTTCATCCTGCCGATTCCCGGCAAGGATCTGGAGGGCGTGATTGCCTACCGCGACATTGCCGACACCAACGCCATGATCGACGCCGCTGCCAAGTACCAGCGCGCCGTGGTCATTGGTGGTGGTCTGCTGGGCCTGGAAGCGGCCAACGGCCTGATGAAGCGCGGCATGCAGGTGTCCGTGATCCACGGCACCCCCACGCTGATGGAGCGCCAGCTCGACACCGTGGCCGGCAAGATGCTGCAGAAGTCGCTGGAAGAGCGCGGCATGCGTTTCATCATGGGCGGACAGACCCAGGCCCTGATTGGCGACAAGGACGGTGGCAAGGCCGGCCGCGTGATGGCGCTGCAGTTCAAGGACGGCACCGAGATCCCGACCGACCTGGTGGTGATGGCCGTGGGTATCCGCCCCAACACCGAACTGGCCGAAAAAATGCGCCTGCATGTGAACCGCGGCATCGTGGTGACCGACACCATGCAGACCGTGACCGATGCGCGCATCTACTCGGTGGGCGAATGTGCGGCCCACCGTGGCATTGCCTACGGTCTGGTGGCGCCGCTGTTCGAGCAAGGCAAGGTGGCAGCCAACCACCTGGCGATGTTCGGCATTGGCCGCTACACCGGATCGCTCACCTCCACCAAGCTCAAGGTCACCGGCATCGACCTGTTCTCGGCTGGCGAGTTCCAGGGCGGCGAAGGCACCGAAGAAGTGGTCATGAGCGACCCCTATGCCGGTGTCTACAAAAAACTGGTGATCAAGGACGACAAACTGGTGGGCGCCTGCCTGTACGGCGACACGGTGGACGGCAGCTGGTACTTCAAGCTGCTGCGCGAGGGCCGCAGCGTGCACGACATCCGCGAAAAGCTGATGTTTGGCGAATCCAACATCGGCGAAGGCGGCCACGAAGGCCACAACAAGGCCGCGGCGATGGCCGACACCGACGAGGTCTGCGGCTGCAACGGCGTGACCAAGGGCACCATCTGCAAGACCATCAAGGAAAAAGGCCTGTTCACGCTGGACGAAGTGCGCAAGCACACCAAGGCCAGCGCATCGTGCGGCTCGTGCACCGGCCTGGTGGAGCAGCTGCTGATGTTCACCGCCGGCGGCGACTACTCTGCCACCCCGAAGATGAAGCCCATGTGCGGCTGCACCGACCACGGCCACCAGGCGGTGCGCGATGCCATCCGCAGCAGCAAACTGCTGACGATTGCCGATGTCTTCAAGTTCATGGAATGGAAAAAGCCCAATGGCTGCTCCAGCTGCCGCCCGGCCGTCAACTACTACCTGATCTCCACCTGGCCCAAAGACGCCAAAGACGATCCGCAAAGCCGCTACATCAACGAGCGCAGCCACGCCAACATCCAGAAGGACGGCACCTACTCGGTCATCCCGCGCATGTGGGGCGGCGAGACCACGGCCGATGAGCTGCGCCGCATTGCGGACGCGGTGGACAAGTACCAGATTCCCACCGTGAAGGTGACCGGCGGCCAGCGTATCGACCTGCTGGGCGTGAAGAAGGAAGACCTGGTGAACGTCTGGAAAGACATCGGCATGCCCAGCGGCCACGCCTACGCCAAGGCGCTGCGCACGGTGAAAACCTGCGTCGGCAGCGAATGGTGCCGCATGGGCACGCAGGACAGCACCCAGATGGGCAAGGACCTGGAGCGCGCCCACTGGCGCATGTATGCACCGCACAAGGTCAAGTACGCCGTCTCCGGCTGCCCGCGCAACTGCGCGGAAGCCGGCATCAAGGACGTGGGCATCATCGGCGTGGACAGCGGCTGGGAAATGCACATCGCCGGCAACGGCGGCATCAAGACCGAGGTGGCGCACTTCTTTGCCAAGCTCAAAACCGCCGAGGAGGTGCTGGAGTACACCGGCGCCTTCATGCAGCTCTACCGCCAGGAAGGCTGGTACCTGGAACGCACGGTGCACTACGTGAACCGCGTGGGTCTGGAGTATGTGAAGAAGCGCATTCTGGAAGACGCTGCCGGCCGCAAGGCCCTGAACGAAGCGCTGCTCTTCGCGCTGGATGGCGAGCCCGATCCCTGGTTTGAATTCGACAAGGCGGCAGTGGATACGCGCCAGTTCGAAGCCATCACTGCATAACAAATAGCCCTGTAGCCCCCGAATAATAAGCACATACAGCTATGAAAGGTATAGCACCATGACCGAATGGAAGAAGATTTGTCTCGTCACCGACATCCCCGTACTGGGTTCGCGCCGCGTGACCCGCGCGCAGGGACTGGACGTGGCGGTGTTCCGCAACGACAAGGATGAAGTGTTTGCGCTGCTGGACCGCTGCCCGCACAAGGGCGGCCCTTTGAGCCAGGGCATTGTGTTTGGCACCCATGTGGCCTGCCCGCTGCACAACTGGCAAATCGGTCTGTGCGACGGCCAGGCCAGCGCGCCCGATGAAGGCTGCACGCCCAAGTTCAGCCTCAAGCTCGAAGAGGGCATGGTCTATCTCAAAACCGCAGAACTGGAAAACCACGCCACCGATCTGGTGCGCCCCATCGCCGGCCCCGCCCGCCGCACTGCCACCGCATGACAGAAACGCGCTCCACCTGCCCCTACTGCGGCGTGGGCTGCGGCGTCATCATTACCTCGGACGGCGCGCAGATCACCGATGTGCGCGGCGACCCGGACCACCCGGCCAACTTCGGGCGTCTGTGCACCAAGGGCAGTACCCTGCACCTGACGGCCAGCAGCGCGGTCACGCAGCAAACCCGCCTGCTGCAACCGCTACGGCGCATGGAGCGCGGCGGTGTGCCCCAGGCCGTATCCTGGGAACAGGCGCTGGACGCTACCGCCCAGTCCCTGCAGCGCATCGTGCAGGCGCACGGCCCGGATGCCGTGGGCCTGTATGTCTCGGGCCAGTTGCTTACCGAAGACTATTACGCCTTCAACAAGCTCGCCAAGGGGCTGCTGGGCACCAACAACATCGACACCAATTCACGCCTGTGCATGAGCAGCGCAGTCGCTGGCTACAAGCAGACGCTGGGCGCCGATGCGCCACCGGCCTGCTACGACGACGTGAACCATGCGCAGTGCATTTTCATCGTCGGCTCGAACACCGCGTTCGCCCACCCCATCCTGTTTCGCCGGATTGAAGACGCCAAAAAGGCCAACCCCGCACTCAAGATCGTCTACTGCGATCCGCGCCGCACCGATACGGCCGGCATTGCCGACCTGTTCCTGCCGATCCAGCCGGGCACCGATGTCATACTGTTCAACGGCATGCTGCACACCCTGCTGTGGGAAGGCTGGATGGACGCCCGCTTTATTGCCGAACACACCAGCGGCTTTGACGAGCTCAAGGCGACCGTGCGCGACTGCACACCCGACGTGGTGGCACAGACCTGCGGCATCAGCAAGGCGGACCTGTTCGCGGCCACGCGCCTGTTTGCCACATCCAAAGCCACACTGAGCCTGTATTGCCAGGGCCTGAACCAGTCCAGCAGCGGCACTGCCAAAAACACCGCGCTGATCAACCTGCACCTGGCCACCGGCCAGATCGGCAAACCGGGCGCTGGCCCGTTCTCACTGACCGGCCAGCCCAACGCCATGGGCGGGCGCGAGGTGGGTGGCCTGGCCAACCTGCTGTCTGCCCACCGCGATCTGGCCAACCCCGCACACCGCGCCGAAGTGGCCGCGCTGTGGGGCATTCCTTCGGTGCCCGAGAAGCCGGGCAAGACCGCCGTGGAAATGTTCCAGGCCGCCGCCGATGGCGAGATCAAGGCGCTGTGGATTGCGTGCACCAACCCGGCGCAGAGCATGCCCGACCAGTCCACAGTGCGCCGTGCACTGGAACGCGCCGAACTGGTCATCGTGCAGGAAGCCTTTGCCACCACCGCCACCTGCGCCTTTGCCGACCTGCTGCTGCCCGCCACCACCTGGGGCGAGAAAGAGGGCACGGTCACCAACAGCGAGCGGCGCATCAGCCGGGTGCGGGCAGCGGTCCCGGGCGCTGGCGCGTCGCGGCACGACTGGCAGATCGTGGTGGATGTGGCGCGGCGGATCGAAGCCCTGCAAGGCCGCAGCACCACGCTGTTCCCCTACGAGACACCTGAAGCCCTCTGGAACGAGCACCGCGAATCCACCCGCGGCCGCGACCTGGACATCACCGGCATGGGCTACGCCATGCTGGAGGCTGCGCCCCAGCAGTGGCCGCTGCCAGAAGGCCAGTCCGCCGGCAAGACACGCCTGTACGAAGACGGCATCTTCCCCACTCACGACGGACGCGCCCGCTTCGTGGCCAAAGCCTACCAGCCGGTGGCGGAGCCGACGGAACCCCGCTACCCGTTTTCGCTGACCACCGGACGCCTGCGCGACCAGTGGCACGGCATGAGCCGCACCGGCAACCTGGGCCGCCTGTTTGGCCATGTGGCCGAGCCCGCGCTGCAGATGCATCCCCAGGACATGGAGCGGCGCCTGCTCAAGGAAGGTGACCTGGTGCACGTCACCAGCAAACGCGGCAGCATTCTGGTGCCGGTGCAAGCCAGCCCCGAACTCGGGCTGAGCCAGGTGTTCATGGCGATGCACTGGGGTGAAGAATTCCTCAGCGGCCAGAGCAGCACCGGCCACCGGCTGGCCGGGGTGAATGCGCTGACCACGTCTGCCTATTGCCCGGACTCGAAACAACCCGAGTTCAAGCACGCCGCGGTGAAAGTCCTCAAGTCCGAGATGCCCTGGTCGCTGCTGGCGATGGCCTGGCTGCCTGCAGACAAAGCACTCTCGGCGCGTTCGGAACTGAACGCCCTGATGAAGCACTTTGCGTTTGCCAGCTGTGTGCCGTTCAGCCGCACCCAGGGCGGTGTGGAACGCACCGGCATTCTGTTTCGCGCCAGCCACCACGATCCGGCGGACCTAGCCGTGTTGAAGTCCATCGAAAAACTGCTGCAGCTCGACAACCCGCTGGCGCTCCATTACGCAGACCGCAAGCGCAGCCAGCATCGCGTTGCCGTGCTGCACCACGGCAAGACCTCCACCACGCTGGAAGGTTTCCTGATTGCAGGCGACACCAGCGCCCAGGCCTGGATCACTACGCTGCTGCAGGACGCCCTGCCCGCCAATCCCTACGGTGGTGCACTCTTGCTGGCAGGCGCCAAACCACCGGTGCCGGTGGTGTCACAAGGCAAGCCGGTGTGCCTGTGCTTCAACGTCACTGACAAAACCATCGACAAACAACTCGCCACTTGCACAGGCACCGAGAGCGAGCGACTTGGCACCCTGCAACGCGCACTGAAATGCGGCACCCAATGCGGCTCCTGTCTGCCACAGGTGCAGCGCATGGTGAAGGCCAGCATGTCGCCTGCACCGCAATCGGCATAAGCTCATAGCCCAAAGTCATCAGGCTTCACAGACAATCACGCCATGGGCATCGGCAAATACATCAAGGAAATCGGGCGCGGCAAGGACGGTGCGCGTGCACTCACGCGTGAGCAGGCGGCCGATCTGTTCGGTCAGGTGCTGGACGGTGCTGTCACCGATCTGGAGGTCGGCGCGTTTTGCCTGGCCATGCGCATCAAGGGAGAAACCGCTGAAGAGATGGCCGGTTTTCTGGACGCCACCCACCAGCGTCTGCAGCACATTCCCGCCAGCGACAAGCCGGTGGTGGTCATCCCGACCTACAACGGCGCGCGCAAGCTGCCGGTGCTCACCCCCCTGCTGGCCCTGCTGCTGGCACGCGAAGGTCTGCCGGTGCTGGTGCATGGTACGGCCACCGAATCGAACCGGGTTTTGACATCAGAAGTGCTGCTAGCCCTTGGTATACCTGCGCAGACAGCTATCAATTCCATAGCACCTGGAACGCTGGCGTTTGTGCCTACCGGCCTGCTGAACGTCGGCCTGCAGCGCCTGCTGGACGTACGCCGCGTGGTGGGTTTGCGCAATCCCGCCCACAGCCTGGTCAAGCTGATGAACCCGTGCGCGGGCAAGAGCCTGCTGGTCACCAGCTACACCCACCCGGAATACGCGGTGTCCATGGCCGAGACTCTGGCGCTGATGCAGTCCAACGCCCTGTTGCTGCGCGGCACCGAAGGCGAGTCCGTGGCCGACGCGCGGCGCACGCCCAAGATGCAGGGCTTTGTGCACGGCCAGTCCATCGCCTTGCAGGAACACCAGGGCGGGTCGCTGGCTACCCTGCCCGAGTTGCCGCAGTCGATTGACGCCACCAGCACTGCCAACTACATCCGCAATGTGCTCGATGGCAAGCAGCCGGTGCCCACACCGATTGCCCAGCAAGTGGCCCATATCTTGCATATGGTTGCATCACTATGACAATCCATCGCACCCCTGCTTTTTCCACCGGTCAGGTGACCCTCGTTGGCGCCGGACCGGGCGACCCCGAACTGCTGACCCTCAAGGCACTCAAGGCCATCCAGGCGGCCACCGTGCTGCTGGTCGATGACCTGGTCAGTGACGCCATCGTGGCCATGGCCGCTCCAGGCGCACGCGTGGTGTATGTGGGCAAGCGCGGGGGTTGCAAGTCCACGCCGCAATCCTTCATCGAAAAGCTCATGATCACCGCCGTGCAGGAAGGCGAAAACGTGGTGCGCCTCAAGGGTGGCGACCCGTTCCTCTTCGGCCGCGGTGGCGAGGAAGTGGAGCACCTGCAGGAAGCCGGCATCCGCGTGCAGGTGGTCAACGGCATCACCGCCGGTCTGGCCGCCGTTACCTCCCTGGGCGTGCCGCTCACGCACCGCGAACATGCGCACGGCGTGGTGTTTGTCACTGGCCATGCCAAACCTGGCGACACCGGCACCGACTGGCGCGCGCTGGCCGCTACCGCCCACCAGGCCCGGCTCACGCTGGTGATCTACATGGGCGTCAGTGGTGCGGGCCACATCCAGGACGAACTGTTGTTCGGTCTGCCCGGCGATACACCCGTGGCCATCATCCAGAACGCCAGCCTGCCGCACCAGCGCCAGGCGACCTGCTCGCTGGCAGAGCTGCAGGCCACCATCGCCCGCGAAGGTCTGGCTAGCCCCAGCGTCATCGTGGTTGGCGATGTGATCCGGGGCGTAGCCGCTGCTTCTGTACCCGAG
>Ga0075156_10000690_pt1 | contig 17722 bp, 17 predicted proteins | sample JI81AbrownDNA_FD_70966 | JGI IMG/M metagenome (GOLD analysis project Ga0075156, IMG submission 70966) | Wastewater effluent complex algal communities from Wisconsin, to seasonally profile nutrient transformation and Carbon sequestration -... | ecosystem: Engineered > WWTP > Effluent > Algae...
AAGCGCAGCAGTGCGAGCGTCTCCCGGCCCACGTACTCCGACGTCAGCGCCGTGCCGGCCCCCTCGGACGTCGGGGACAGGTGCGCATCGATCCCTAGGGCAGCGGCCGTCGCCTGGGCGCGGGCAGCATGCGCGGGATCCGTGACGATCGTCGTCGCCGACCAGCCGAGATCGCGCATGACGCCGGCGAACACCTCGAGCGAGCCCACGGTGTCGGCCCCGGTCGTGAACGACACGATGTCGCGGGCCGGCACGCCGCCGCTGATGAGCTCGGCCCGGGCCAGGGCCGCGCTGCGGACCGGGCCCGTGAGCACGATCACCGGCGCCACGCCCTCGCGGTAGAGGTCCACGGCATGGCCGATGCGTGCGGCCATCACCGGCCCCGGGTCGCCCCACACGTGCCCGGGGTCCATGACGAGGATCGACTGGGTGCGGGTCCGGTCGTCGACCTGGGCCACGGTGACCACCTGCAGGACCGCGCCGATCGGCAGCAGCAGGGCCAGCGCCACGACGATGGTGACCGCCGCCGTGCCCACGCCGCGGGCCGTTCGCGGCACCGCCAGCACGGCCACCGAGGCGCGCGCGCCCGCGCCGGAGCGCGGCGACGCCAGGGTGGGGGAAGTCACGCCCCAATAGTCACACGTGACCCACCCGTTGCCCGGCTGCGACACCGGGGACTGGCACCCGAATCCCGGCTACGACACCGGGGACGGGAACCCGAATCCCGGCTACGACATCGGCAGGGCTACCGGGTGTCGCTCGTCCCCGCCACCTTCTCCAGGGATGCCCGGCCGGCCTCCAGTCGCGCGACGGGCACCCGGAAGGGCGAGCACGACACGTAGTCCAGGCCCACCTCGTCGAAGAAGTGGATCGAGTCCGGATCGCCTCCGTGCTCGCCGCACACGCCGCAGTGGAGGTCGGGCCGCGTGGCCCGGCCCTTCTGCACGGCGATGCGCACGAGCTCTCCGACCCCTTCGCGATCCAGCGACTCGAAGGGCGAGACGCCGAACACGCCCTTCTCCAGGTAGGCGGAGAAGAACGCCGCCTCGACGTCGTCGCGGCTGAAGCCCCATGTCGTCTGCGTGAGGTCATTCGTGCCGAAGGAGAAGAACTCCGCCGCCTCGGCGATCTGGCCCGCGGTGAGGGCGGCTCGCGGCAGCTCGATCATCGTCCCGATGGGGAACCGCAGCGTGCACCCGTTGGCGTCCGCCACCTCCTTGAGCACGCCCGCCGCCTCGTCGATGACGAGCTCGAGCTCCTGGATCGAGCCGACGAGGGGGATCATGATCTCCGCCTGCGGATCTCCGCCCATGCGCTGGCGGAAGCAGGCTGCCTCGGCGATCGCCCGCACCTGAAGCGCGAACAGACCGGGCAGGACGAGGCCCAGCCGCACGCCGCGGAGGCCGAGCATGGGGTTCTGCTCGTGCATGCGGTTGACGGCCTGCAGCATCCGCAGGTCGGCCTCGACGGACTCACCCTTGGCCTCGGCGAGCGCGACGCGCACGGCGAGCTCGGTGAGGTCGGGCAGGAACTCGTGCAGCGGCGGGTCGATCAGCCGGATCGTGACGGGGAGGCCGTCCATGGCCTCGAGGATCCGCATGAAGTCCTTCCGCTGAAGCGGCAGCAGCGCACGAAGGGCCTCCTCGCGATCCGCCTCGGACTCGGCGAGGATCAGCCGCTCCACATAGGTCTTCCGCTCCCCCAGGAACATGTGCTCGGTGCGGAGCAGGCCGATGCCCTCGGCACCCATGTGCCGCGACCGCACGGCGTCGGGGGGCGTGTCCGCATTGGCGCGCACGCGCAGGCGACGCACTGAGTCGGCGTGCTGCATGATGCGGTCGACGGCCTTGATGAGCTCGGCGGTCGCCTCGTCCGCACCCACGAGAGCCACGTCCAGGCCCTCCTCGAAGTACTGCACCACGGCGCTGTCGACAACCGGCACCTCGCCGGCGAAGACCTCGCCCGTGGTGCCGTCGATGGAGAGCGTCTCGCCCTCGCGGATGACCAGTCCCGACTCGGTGATGAGCAGGCGGCCCTTCGTGTCGACGTCGAGCGACTCGGCACCGCACACGCAGGTCTTGCCCATGCCGCGTGCCACGACGGCCGCATGCGAGGTCTTCCCGCCGCGGCTGGTGAGGATGCCCGCCGCCGCGACCATGCCCTCGAGGTCATCGGGGTTCGTCTCACGCCGGACGAGGATCACGTGCTCTCCGGCCGCCGCCCACTGGACAGCCGTGGACGAGTCGAACACGACCCGGCCGACAGCGGCCCCGGGCGATGCGTTCATGCCGCGGGCGATGAGGTCGTGCGACTCGTTGGCGCCGAAGCGCGGGAACATCAGCTGCGCGAGCTGCGCGCCGTTCACGCGCATGAGGGCCTCGTCCATCGTGATGACGCCCTCATCGACCAGCTGGACCGCGATGCGGAACGCCGCCCCGGCCGTGCGCTTGCCCACGCGGGTCTGCAGCATCCACAGCTTGCCCCGCTCGATCGTGAACTCGATGTCGCACAGGTCGCGGTAGTGCAGCTCGAGCCGATGCATGATGTCCATGAGCTGCGCGTACGAGGCAGGGTCGATTGCCTCGAGGTCCTGCAGCGGCATCGTGTTGCGGATGCCGGCGACGACGTCCTCGCCCTGGGCATCGGACAGGTAGTCGCCGTAGACGCCACGCGCACCCGAGCCCGGGTCGCGCGTGAACGCCACGCCGGTGCCGGAGCCGGGGCCGGCGTTGCCGAACGCCATCGCCTGCACGTTGACCGCCGTGCCGAGGTCGTGCGGGATGCGCTCCTGCCTGCGGTAGAGCCGCGCGCGGTCGGTGTTCCACGACGAGAACACGGCCATGATCGCGAGGTCGAGCTGCTGGTGCGGGTCCTGCGGGAACGGCTGGCCCGTGCCGTCGAGGATGATCGACTTGTAGACGCCGACGAGGTGCTTCAGCGACTCCACCGGCAGTTCGACGTCGGTGGTGACCTCGAAGTTGACCTTCTCCTGCTCGAGCGCGTGCTCGAAGTCGTCGCCGTCCAGGCCGAGGACGGTCTTGCCGAACATCTGGATGAGGCGCCGATAGGAGTCCCACGCGAAGTGCTCGTCGTGGGCGTGCCGGGCGAGCCCGTCGACGCTCTGGTCGTTGAGTCCGATGTTGAGGACCGTCTCCATCATGCCCGGCATCGAGAAGCGGGCGCCCGATCGCACGGACACGAGCAGGGGGTTCTCCGGCGCGCCCAGCGGACGGCCCATCTCCTCCTCCAGCCGCGCGACATGCTGCGCGATCTGGTCGCTGAGGCCCTCGGGGCCCTGGCCGTTGAGCAGGTAGTAGCGGCAGGCCTGCGTGGTGATCGTGAACCCCGGCGGCACCGGCAGCCCCATGCGCGTCATCTCGGCGAGATTGGCGCCCTTCCCGCCCAGCAGGTCCTGCTGGGAGCGGTCGCCCTCGATGAAGTCGAAGACGAAGGTGTCCGTGGTGGTCATGGTGGTGTCGGTAGCCGTCATGGGCTTCATCCGACACCCCCTGGGGTACCTGCGCCTAGGGCCAAAGGACCGTGCCGGTCGTCCCGACCCTGTGACGTCCACCACGAGGACGCGCGTCCGGGCCGGCGCGGGCGACGACGTAGGCTCGGACAATGACCTCGACCACGGTGGACGCACGGCCGGAGCCCTACCAGGCGGGACCGGTGCGCCACCGGTGGACGTACGTCGAGATGCTCGCCTCGTCCATCATCGGGCTGATCGCCTCCCTGGTGCTCTCCATCGAGGCCCTCGAGCTGGCCAAGGACCCCTTCGCCGACCTCTCGTGCAACATCAACGCGGTGCTGTCGTGCGGAACGGTCGGCTCCTCGTGGCAGGCCAGCCTGCTCGGCTTCCCCAACGCCTACCTCGGCCTCATCGCCGAGCCGGTCGTGATCACCATCGCCGTGGCGGCACTGGGCGGCGTGCGCTTCCCCCGCTGGTTCATGAACTCCGCGCAGGTGGTCTACTCCATCGGACTGCTGTTCGCGTACTGGCTCTTCTACCAGTCGTTCTTCGTCATCGGGGCCCTCTGCCCGTGGTGCCTGCTCATCACCATCACCACGACGCTGGTCTTCATGAGCATGACCCGGGTCAACATCCTCGACGGCAACCTGCCCCTGTCCCCCGGTGCCTACCGCACGCTGTCGGCGTGGCTGAAGGCCGGCGCCGACACCCTCGGCGTCATCATCATCTTCGCCGTGCTCGCCGCCGCGATCGTGCTCAAGTACGGCAGCGAGCTGTTCGGCTGATCGCCTAGGCGAGGGGCGGCCTGCGGTAGGCCTGGGCGATGCCGACGTCCGGCTCGAACCCGGCACGGCGGTACACGCGGCCGGCCGCGTTGGTCGACTCCGTGACGATGACCCACTCGTTGCAGCCCTCGTCACGCGCCCATGCGGACGCCACCCCCAGCAGGTGCGACGCGAGGCCGCGGCATCGGTGGTCCTCGGCCGTGCCGACGTTCTGGAACCGCGCCGTCGATCCGCAGAGCACGACGCCCAGGTCAGCGACGAGCTCGTCGCCGGCGAAGGCCCCGAAGAAGGCGGCCAGGTCGCGGTCCGACAGCGCCCGCCGCGCCTCCGCCTGCCGTCGCACGAAGGCCTCGTGCTCGTCAGGGTCGTACTCGCCGGTGCGCCGGTTCTCTTCGATGTCCCGCACGACCTGACGCTCCCAGTCGTCGCCGGCGAGCCGGCGCACGTGGTAGCCGGGTGCGAGCGGCGCCTCCCGCGGCACAACCGTGGTGGACAGGACGTCGTCGAGCTCCACGCTGATCCCCAGCCGCGACCACGGCTCGAGCGAGTCCGGCATGCCCACGAGCCCCACGGCCACCCAGCCGGCCTGCGGGAACGCCCGGGCGAAGGTCCCGACCCAGCGGTCCGCGTCGGATCCCGCCTCCGGGTCGGTCACCAGCACGAAGTTCCCCCAGTGGAATGCCGGGCTCTGGGGGGTGCGGACGACCAGATGCCCGTCTCCGGGCTCGATCACCGCGCCACTGTGCTCGATGACCGCCAGATGCGTGCGCCAGCCGGCGGAGAGCCCGCTCGTGACTCCACTCCCCTCGTTCACTCAGCCCCCGCTCACGGACAGCTCGGCCTCGGCGAGCACCTCGGCCCCGGCCGCGTCGAGGTAGGGGGAGTCCAGCCATCCATCGGGCAGGGTCGGCCGACGTCCTCCCGACGTGCGACCGCGCGGACCCTCGCCGACCTCGGCGTTGAACGCCTGGTCCGGATCGATCTGCGCGAGCAGGGCGTCGAGGTCGTCCAGCGAGGCCACCGTGCCCAGCGCCAGCCTGATCGGCTGACGGACGCTGAAGCCCTTGAGGTACCAGGCCATGTGCTTGCGGATGTCACGGCAGCCCTTGAGCTCGCCGTAGTCGTCGACGAGGAGCTGCGCGTGCCGTCGCAGGATCACCAGGACGTCCCGCAGGCCCGGGTCCGGCGGGATCGGATCACCCGAGAAGGCCGCGGCGAGCTGGCCGAACAGCCACGGCCGACCCAGGCAGCCGCGGCCCACGACCACCCCGTCCACCCCGGTGGACGCCACCATGCGCAGGGCATCGGCCGCCGTCCAGATGTCGCCATTGCCGAGCACCGGCGTGCCGTACGGGGCGAGCTCGTCCTTCAGCCGGGCGATCGCATCCCAGTCGGCGGTGCCGGCGTACATCTGGTGCGCCGTGCGCCCGTGCAGGGCGACCCAGGCCACTCCGGCCTCCGCGGCCGCCCGGCCGGCGTCGAGATAGGTGAGGTGGTCGTCATCGATCCCCTTGCGCATCTTGACCGAGACAGGCACGCGCCCGTCGGCCGCCTTCACGGCCTCGGTGACGATGCTGCGGAACAGGTCGCGCTTCCACGGGAGGGCGCTGCCGCCCCCCTTGCGGGTGACCTTGGGCACGGGGCAGCCGAAGTTCATGTCGATGTGGTCGGCTCGGTCCTCGTCGACCATGATCCGCACGGCCTCCGCCATCACGTGCGGATCCACGCCGTAGAGCTGCACCGACCGGGGGTCCTCGTCGGGACCGAACGCCACCATGTCCATGGTCTCGTCGTTGCGCTCGACCAGCGCCCTCGACGTGATCATCTCCGAGACGTAGAGGCCGGTCCCGCCATCGGCCTCGCGGCACAGTCGCCGGAACGCCCGATTGGTGATGCCGGCCATCGGCGCGAGCACGACGGGGCGGACCTGGACGAGGGGCACCCCCGGATTCTCCCATCATCCGCGGACCGCGCGATCGCCCTGACCCGTCGTCACGGCCGGGATGCGGCAGACTGCGGCCCGACGGCCGACATCACGTCGGGAACCGCGCACCAGGGAGCCAGCACATGAGCCTGCCGGAGGAGTCCACGGAGTTCGACGCCGGGAAGGTGCTCACGGGCAAGAAGCGCTGGGCCGCCCTGATGTTCCTCGCGCTCGGCGTCGCGATGATCATCCTCGACGCGACCGTGGTCAACGTCGCCATCCCGACGATGGTGCAGGACCTCAACCTCACGACCAGCGACGCCGAGTGGGTCACCGCCGCCTACTCGCTGACCTTCGCCTCCTTGCTCATCCTCTTCGGACGGGTGGCCGACCGCTCGGGCCGCAAGCTGCTGTTCATGCTCGGCGTGGTCGTGTTCGTCGCCGCCAGCGTGCTGGTCGCCGCCTCCGACTCGTCGTCGACCCTCATCGCCGCTCGCGCCCTGCAGGGCATCGGCGGCGCGATGATCCTGCCGAGCTCGCTGTCGGTGATCAACGCGGTCTTCGTCGGCCGTTCGCGCGCCGTCGCGTTCGCCGTCTGGGGCGGCACCATCGGCGGCGCCGCCGCTCTCGGCCCGCTGGTCGGCGGATGGCTCACGACCTACGCGTCCTGGCACTGGGCCTTCCTCATCAACGTCCCGATCGGCATCGTCGTGCTCATCGGCGTCCTCATGACCGTCCCCGAGACCAAGGAGCGCGGCGGCCCCAAGGGCATGGACCTCGCCGGCACCGTCCTCGTCACCGTCGGCCTGCTCGGCATCGTGTTCGCGCTCATCGAGGGCAACCGCTACGGCTGGGTGACCCCGATCGCGGAGTTCAGCGTGGCCGGCTGGACGTGGCCCAGCGACACGATCTCGGTGGTCCTGTTCTCGGCCGTGGTCGGCGTGCTCGCCATCCTCGCCCTGCTCGTCCTGGAGAATCGCCGCCTCGCCGCCGGCAAGGTCGTGGTCCTCAACCTCAGCCTGTTCCGCATCCGCACCTTCGGGGCCGGCAACTCCGTCGCGCTGATCGTCAGCCTCGGCGAGTTCGGGCTCCTCTTCGCGATCCCGCTGTTCCTCCAGGCGACGCGCGGCTACGACGCTCTCCAGACGGGCGTGATCCTGCTGGCGCTCGCCGTGGGCTCGTTCGCCGCGTCCGGCATGGGCGCGCCGCTCTCCCAGCGGTTCGGCCCCGTGCGGGTGCTGCAGGGCGGCATGGCGCTCGAGGCGATCGGCATCCTCGGACTCGGCTTCATGCTGTCGACCACCATCACCGGCTGGGAGATGGCCCCGTGGCTGTTCATCTACGGCATGGGCGTGGGCTTCGCCACGGCCCAGCTGACCGGCGTGGTGCTGTCGGAGGTGCCGGTCCGCGAGTCGGGCCAGGCCAGCGCCGTGCAGTCCACGTCCCGGCAGGTGGGTGCGGCGATCGGGACGGCCATCATCGGCACCACCCTCATCCTCGGACTCGGAAGCGTGGCCGGGGAGCTCGAGGACCGGGGGGTGCCGCCCGAGCAGGCGCAGCAGATCTCCGACGCGGTGGCCACGTCCGCCGGCCAGGCCATCCCGGGCCTGGCCAGCCTGCCCAACGGCGACGTTCTCGTCGAGGGAGCGTCAGCCGGGTTCGCGACGGCCATCAAGAGCGTCGCCTGGATCGCCGGGGCCTTCGTCCTGCTCGGGCTCGCAACGACGTTCGTCCTTCCGAAGAACGCGGCCCGCGTGGAGTCCGAGGGCTACGCGCCGCCGCTCAAGGAGGAGTGACGTGACGCGGGGCGCCATCGTCGTCATCGGCCACACCGACGTCGGCCGGCGCGCCTGCGCCCTCCTGGCGAGCCGCGGCATCCGCACCCTGCATCTCGACGACCCGACCGACGCCGACCTGCGGGAGGCCCTGTCCGGAGAGGTCGCCGGCGTGGCCGTGCTCCTGCACGACGACATGCGGGCCCTTCGCTACTCGCTGGTCGTCGAGCACGTGCGCCCCGGCATCCGGCTGTTCGTCGCGATGTTCGACGGGACGGCGCGGGCGCAGCTCGAACGGGCGGTGCCCAACTGCGTGGTGCTCTCCCCGGCTGCCATCGCCGTGCCCAGCATGGTCGCCGCCGCCATCGCGCCCGACCATGTCGCCGTGCGCCGGACCGCCACGTCCGATGAGCGCTCGTGGGTGACCATCGACGGGGTGCCCGAGGCCGATCGCGTCTCGATGCACCCGTTCGAGGCGCCTCGACCCCTGCGCCGCCGCGGACGCGTCGGCATGATGCGGGGCCAGCTGCATCCCTACGACGCGGGTTCCGCCGTCCTGCTGGGGGGAGCGTTCGGCCTGCTCCTCGTCATCGCCGTCGACACCCTGGTCGGCCTGAGGCATGACTCGCTCATCCGCTCGCTCTACGACGCCACGCGGACGACGGCCACGATCGCGGCACCTGAGCTCGCGGACGAGACGGGGGTGCTCCTGTGGGCGACCATCGCCGCGCTCCTCGTCATGGGGCTCACGGCGGCCTTCGCGGCGGGGATCGTCCATCACCTCATCTCCGGACGCCATGTGTCCCTGGTCGGCCGCCGCGTGGTCCCGCGATCGGGCCACGTGGTCGTCGCCGGGATGGGACAGGTCGGCATCCGCCTCGCCCAGGAGCTGCGGGCGCTCGGCATCGCCGTGCTCGGCATCGAGCGCCTGCCCGACGCACCCGGACTGCCGCTGGCCCGCGACCTCGGAATCCCCGTCATCATCGGTGACGCCTCCTCGCGGCGCGTCCTGCGGCGGGCCGGGCTCCGTGACGCGGTCGCGGTCGTGGCGGCCGGCAGCGAGGAGCGCGACAACATCGCCGTGGCGATCTCCGCCCAGGCGGTCGCCCTCGACGCCACCGTGGTGATCCGCGCGGGAGCCGACGACGCCATCGACGAGACACGGTCGCTGTTCCGCATCGGCTCGGTGGTCGACGTCAACGGCCTGACCGCGACGTTCGTCGTCCAGTCGATGGTCGATGCGGCGCCCTACGTCGTCATCGCGGTCGACGACCGCATCCTGGCGGTCGACGACGCCGGCGCCGTCACGGCGATCATGCCGGCCGGCACGGTGCGGTGCTCCTGCTCCTGAGTCCCGCGGTGGTCTATAGTGAAACGACATTCATTTTCATTAGGAGCGCCATGAACCGAACCGAGCTCGTTGCCGCCGTCGCCCTCCGCGCCGGCATCTCCCCTGCCGTCGCCGACCAGGCCCTCGCCGGCCTCGCCTCCGTCGTGACCGAGCAGCTGGTCAGCGGGGGCAGGGTCGCCCTTCCGGGCTTCGCCACCTTCGAGACGATCCAGCGGGCCGCCCGCACGGGGCGCAACCCGCAGACCGGCGAGCCGATGACGATCGCGGCGCGCCGCTCACCCCGGATCACCCCCGGTGCCGCCCTCAAGCGCGCGGTCGCCGATGGCTGATGGCCGACGGGGCCGCGGGCGGCTGCGCGCCCTGTGGCGCCGTCCGCGGCACGCCGACCACCCGCATGGTGCCGACGGGGCGGGCACGGCCGCGCTGATCGATCAGCGCGGGATCCCCACGCACGCGTGCCTCAACTGCGGGTGCAACGTGTTCACGATCCAGGCGGTGTTCGAGGAGTACGACATCTCCGGCTGGTACCTGGACGGAGCGTGCTCATGCTGCGGCAGCCCGCTCACGGTGCCGTGCCCGGTGGACGACCCGGAGGCCTGACGAGGGGCAGGACTGCCGGCTCGGGCCTCACAGGGCGTTCGCCCTTCCGAAGAACGCGGCCCGCGTGGAGTCCGAGGGCTACCCCCGAAGCGCGACGACAGCGGATAATGCAACTCGTGCAGCCCCCGAGACCGGTATCGGAGCGACACCTGTCGGCCAGCCAGGCCTACGCCCGCAGCCCGCTCGACGTCCCGTGGCGAGGGATCCCTGGCCCGGTATGGACGATGGCAGTCGGCTCTGCCCTCTACGCCGCAACGGCCGGCCTCGCGGTCCTGGCCCGGGGCATGGGCCAGGACAACGACCCCGCGCTGCTCGCGACGGCGATCTACAGCCTGGCTGCCGTCGTCGTCCTCATGGTCCTCAGGGCCCGGGTCCCCCTGTGGCTGCTCCAGACCCAGACGCTCATCGTGGTGTGCCTGACCGGTCTGCTCGTCGCGATTGCACCCAACGCCCTGAGTGCCGCCAACATGTCCTTCCGCTACATCGCCGTCGCGCTGTACGTCGCGTTCTGGATGTCCCTGCGGATGACCCTCACCGTCGCCGCACTCATCACGGTGACCTCCCTCGTCGCCTGCGCCGCAAACAGCCAGGATCTGCGTCCGCTGCTGCCCACATGGCTGCTCGTCAGCGTGCTCACGTGGGTCGTGGCGCTCATCGTCCATCACCTCTCCCGGGCGGCGGCGCGGCACGCCACGGTCGACCCGCTCACTGGGATGCTCAACCGCGGGGGCCTGAGGATGCTTCTGGACCTCTCCGTCGGCCCCGGACGGGTGATCGTGCCGCGCACGCTCGTCGTCATCGACCTCGACGACTTCAAGCAGCTGAACGACACGCGTGGCCACCTCGCGGGCGACCAGGCCCTCAGCGACCTCGGCACCGCCTGGCGTCGCACCCTGCGCGCCGACGACATCGCCGTGCGCAGCGGAGGAGACGAGTTCATCCTCATCCTGCCGAGCACCACCCGCGAGGAGGCGGAGGTGCTCATGGCTCGACTCCGCGCCGAGTCACCGGTGCCCTGGTCCTTCGGCATCGCCGACTGGCCCGCCACGGAGGCCTTCGACGAGGCGTCGGCGCGCGCCGACCGCGAGCTCTACCGCCGCAAGGCGGAGCGTGAGCGCGGCCCGGCTGCCTAGTGCGGCGACGTGACCGGGATCAGAATGCCGGAAGACGCTCCGCGAGCCAGCCCGGCAGCGCGTCCATGCCGATGCGCTCCTGGGCCATGGAGTCGCGCTCGCGGACGGTCACGGCCTGGTCGTCGAGCGAGTCGAAGTCGACCGTCACGCAGAAGGGCGTGCCGATCTCGTCCTGACGGCGATAGCGGCGCCCGATGGCACCGGCGTCGTCGAACTCGATGTTCCAGCGCTTCCGCAGCACCGCGGCGAGGTCCTTGGCCTTGGGCGTGAGCTTCTCGTTGCGCGACAGCGGCAGCACCGCCACCTTGACCGGCGCCAGACGCGGGTCGAGGCGGAGCACCGTGCGCGTGTCGACGCCTCCCTTGGCGTTGGGCGCCTCGTCCTCGTCGTAGGCGTCGAGGAGGAAGGCCAGCACGGCACGAGTGAGGCCCGCAGCAGGCTCGATGACGTAGGGGATCCAGCGCTCGTTCGTCTCCTGGTCGAAGTACGACAGGTCGGTGCCCGACTTCTCGCCGTGCGACCGCAGGTCGAAGTCGGTGCGGTTGGCGATGCCCTCGAGCTCGGCCCACTCCGACCCCGCGAAGCGGAAGCGGTACTCGATGTCGACCGTGCGCTTGGAGTAGTGGCTCAGCTTCTCCTGCGGGTGCTCGAAGAAGCGCAGGTTCTCGGGGTTGAGGCCGAGGTCGGTGTACCAGTCCCAGCGCTGCTGCATCCAGTACTCGTGCCACTCCTCGTCGGTGCCGGGCACGACGAAGAACTCCATCTCCATCTGCTCGAACTCGCGGGTGCGGAAGATGAAGTTGCCCGGCGTGATCTCGTTGCGGAAGCTCTTGCCGGTCTGCCCGATGCCGAACGGCGGCTTCTTGCGCGCGGCGTTCATGACGTTCAGGTAGTTGACGAAGATGCCCTGCGCCGTCTCAGGCCTCAGGTAGTGGACAGCGGATGCGTCCTCGACCGGGCCCACCGTGGTGCGCAGCATGCCGTTGAAGTCACGCGGCTCCGTGAAGTCGCCTCGCGTGCCGCAGTTGGAGCACACGATGTCGGCGAGGCCGTTCTCCGGGGACCGGCCGTGCTTCTCCTCGTAGGCGTCGATGAGCTGATCCGCGCGCCAGCGCTTGTGGCAGTTCCTGCACTCGGTCAGCGGATCGGTGAAGGTGGCGACGTGGCCCGATGCCTCCCAGACCTGGGGGGCGAGGATGACCGACGAGTCCAGACCGACGACGTCCTCGCGGCCGCGCACGACCGCCTGCCACCACTGGCGCCGGACGTTCTCCTTGAGCTCGACGCCGTTGGGGCCGTAGTCCCACGCGGACCGGCTGCCGCCGTAGATCTCCGACGAGGGGAAGACGAAGCCCCGTCGCTTGCAGAGGTTGACGACGGACTCGACACGATCGGCGGCCATGATGCGCTCCTTCTCGAGCGCAGTGCGCGCTCCACTCCGGCTGGTTGTCGGCGGACGGCTCGAGTCTACGAGCCCGACCCGGACTCGAGCAGGCCGAGGGCGGTCGTCTCATCGATGACGTCGAAGTCGTCGTAGTGCCAGGCGAGGTCGCGGCGCGCCAGCGGCCGGGCCACGGCGACGATGAGGTCGTAGCGGTGCTGGAGGTCGGCCGCCGCCTCGCGCGGGCAGACCGGGACGGCCAGCACGAGCAGGCCGACGCCGGAGGCGCGCAGCGCGTCGGCGGCCGCCCGGGCCACGGTGCCGGTCTCGACGCCGTCATCGACCACCACGACCGTGCGCCCCTCGAGGCCGGCCATCGGCGCGACGGCGGCGCCAGCGTCGGACCGCACGACCGGCAGGGCCTGGATGCGGCAGGGGAACGTCTCGACGATGCCGAGTGCCACCGGGACGCCGTTCGGGATGGCGGCGAGGAGGAGGGCGTCGGGGTGCCCGCTCAGGGCGTCGTCGAGCAGGGGGCCGAGGCGACGCCCGCCATCGCCCAGGCTCGCGAAGTCGCTCATGCGTCGCGGCTCACGACGAGACCGGCGGCACGTGGGCCGACGCCGCGTTCCCGAGGCCGACCGCCCCCGCGTCGGCGGCGAGGCCGCTGGCCGCCGTGGTCCGGCCCTCGGGGGTCCAGTGGCGCACGATCTCGAACGCCGACGACTCGTCGACGGCGGTCGACAGGAGGGGGACGGCGTTGAGCTTGACGTCGTAGGAGGACAGCGCCCGCCGGTAGGCGCCGACCCCGGCCCACTCCGTACGGATGACGAAGAGCTCGGCCTCGTCCGTGGACTGGCCGATGGAGGCGCACACCAGGCCCGGCTGCGCGGCCAGCGACGCCACCGCACGGTCGGCGTCGGCGAGGAACTGCTCGCGGGCAGCGCCCGCGACCCGGTAGCGGCTCACCACGAGGAGGACAGCGCCCTCGTCGGCGAAGGCCGGCCACGGGCTAGAGTCGGTCACGCGTGAAAGGTAGCGCGATCCGCGAACCGCACCCCGACCAGCCCGGAGTCCTCATGGCCAGCACCCCCCCGAAGAAGGGCAAGCCGACCAGCGGCGTCCGTGGGCCCGGTGGGCCGCAGGCGCCCAGGCCGTCCACCGCCCGCCCGGCCTCCTCCGCGTCGGCCTCGCCCTGGCGTCGGCGCCTTGAGAAGGCCAGCTTCCCGATCCTGCGCACCATCAGCGGACTCCCCCGGTGGCTGGTCGTGGTCGTCCCCGCCGTCCTCCTGCTTCTCGGCCTCGTGCAGACGGGGTCGCTCGCCTGGCTGGGCGGGGTCCTGCTGACGATCGTCTTCCTCCTGCTGGCCTGGCTCACGGCGCTGTCGTGGCCGGCCATCTCGCCGGGCTCCCGTGTCATGCGCGTCATCGTGCTGCTGGCCCTGGCCGGCATCACCGTGCTCAAGTTCGCCGGCCGCTTCTAGCCGGCCGTCCGGGACGCTGAGGGACCCATGTCGTTCTCCGTGACGTCGCACGGACGCGTCGACGACTTCATCGCGGCGACCGAGGCCTTCCGGGCGACCGAGCCGGTGCTCACCAACGTCATCGGCTCGATCTCCGAGAGTGCCCGCGACGGGCGGGCCTACGACACAGTGATGTGGCTCGACGTGCGCGACGATGCTGGCGCCGTGGTCGGCTGCGCGGTGCGCACGTCGCCCTGGAACCTCGTGGTGTCACCCATGCCCGCGGGCGCGGGGATCGCCGTCGGCCGATACGTCGCCCATGCCGATCCCGGCGTCCCCGGCATCGCCGGCGTGCGCAGTGTCGTGGACGAGGTGGTCGAGGGGCTGGGGCGAAGCACCCCTCCGCAGCCCGCCATGGTCGACGTTGTGCGGCGACTGGACACGTTCACCCCGCCGACGGCGGCGGTGCCCGGCGCTGCCCGGCAGGCGACCAGCAGCGACCGCGACCTGCTCCTGCAGTGGATGGTGCAGTTCGCGATCGACGCCGCTCTGCCACCTCATGACGCCACCGCCTCGGTCGACAGCCGGCTCGACGCCGGCGCCTTCTGGCTGTGGGAGGTCGACGGCGAGCCGGTGGCTGTGGCCGGCCACGCACCGCTGGTCGCCACGCCGGCAGGGGTCATCGGCAGGGTCGGTCCCGTCTACACGCCGGCGCACCTGCGCGGCCGCGGCTACGGCGCCGCGGTGACAAGCGCCGTGGTGACGCGGCTGCTGCCCCGGACGACCGCGATCATCCTGTACGCCGATGCCGCCAACCCCACGAGCAACGGCGTGTACGAGAGGCTCGGCTTCCGCGTGGTGGCCGAGGTCGTCGAGGTCCACCTCACCGACTGACTTTGACAATCATTTTCATTAGTCCTAGTCTCGGTGCATGACCTCAGCGACCCTGACCCGCCGTGCCATCGCCCCGCTGCTCGTCGCGGGCGCGACCCTGCTGCTGAGCGCCTGCGGTGGCGCCGGCACCGACAGCGCCCCGTCGTCCGAGGCCGGCACGACGTCGGTCGTCGCGGCGTTCTACCCGCTCCAGTACGCCGCACAGGCGGTCGGCGGCGACACGGTCTCGGTGACCTCCCTCACGCCTCCGGGCGTCGAGCCGCACGACCTCGAGCTGACGGCCGCCCAGGTCGCTGAGATCTCCCAGGCCGACGTCGTGCTCTACATCAAGGGATTCCAGCCGGCCGTCGACGAGGCCGTCGCCCAGCAGGCAGCCGACCGCGCCATCGACGTCTCGGAGGGACTGGCGCTGCTCAGCGGGGACCCGGCCGAGGGTGAGATCAACGACCCGCACGTGTGGCTCGACCCGGCGAACATGGCCGCGATCGGCCAGGCCATCGCAACCCGCCTGGGGGCCGTCGACCCCGAGAGTGCCGCGACGGTCAGCGCGAACGCATCGGCGCTCTCGACGGCCATGGCGGACCTCGACGCGAAGTACGCGGCCGGACTGAGCACGTGCGCATCCACCGATCTCGTCGTCAGCCACGAGGCGTTCGGCTACCTGGCGAACGCATACGGCCTCACGCAGGTCGGCATCTCCGGCCTGTCGCCCGAGGCCGAGCCCAGCCCGGCGCGGATGAAGGAGGTCGCGGACCTCGTGCGCACTGCCGGAATCTCGACGATCTACTACGAGTCCCTGGTGGACCCGAAGGTCGCCCAGACGATCGCCGACGAGACCGGCGCCACCGCAGTCATGCTCGATCCGCTCGAGGGCCTCGCTCCTGACTCCACGTCGGACTACGTTTCGGTCATGGAGGCCAACCTCGCCACCCTGATGAAGGGCCAGAACTGCGGATGAGCATGGAGCGCACGGGCCAGGAGGTCGTGCTCGTCGACCGGCTGTGCGTGGAGTTCGACGGCGAGCACGTCCTCGAGAACGTCGACGTGACCATCCATGCGGGCGAGTTCGTGGCGCTGCTCGGTCCCAACGGGAGCGGCAAGACCACCCTCATCCGTGCGGTGCTCGGCCTCCAGCCGTATGACCACGGTCGCGTCGCCCTCTTCGGCACCCCCCTGTCCTCGTTCCGCTCGTGGGAGCGCATCGCGCTCGTGCCGCAGCGACTGCCGGGCGCATCCAGCATCCCCGTGTCGGTGTGGGAGGCGGTGCTGAGCGGCCTCATCTCTCCGAAGCGCCGCTGGCGGCCCTTCTCGCGCGCAGAGAAGGCGGCCGCCACCCGGGCCCTGAACGATGTCGGGCTGTGGGGCAAGCGGCACGCCCGCCTCGACACCCTCTCCGGGGGCCAGCAGCGCCGCGCACTCATCGCGCGCGCTCTCGCGAGCGGAGCCGACCTGCTCGTCATGGACGAGCCGACGGCCGGGGTCGACTCCGAGCATGTGGCGCGCCTCACCGAGAACCTGGCCGTGCTGCGCGAGCGCGGCACCACCGTCATCGTGGTGACCCACGACCTGGCGGGAATCACCCACCTCGTCACGCGCGCGATCGTCCTCGATCCCGGTGGGCGCGAATCGGTCGTATACGACGGACCCCCACCGGTGCCCACCACTCTCAGCGACCACGTGCACCACCACGACGATGCACCCGGCGGAGCCCCCAGCGCGGTCGGGCTCGAGACATGACCTCGATCCTCGACTTCGACTTCATGCGGCGAGCCCTGGTGGCCGCAGCCCTGGTCGGCCTCATCGCCCCCCTCGTGGGCGTCTTCCTGGTGCAGCGTCGGCTCGCCCTGCTCGGCGACGGCATGGGCCACGTGGCGCTCACGGGCGTCGGCCTGGCCTTCCTGCTGGGGACAGCGCCGATCCCGACCGCCATGGCGGCCGCCGTCCTCGGGGCGTTCCTCATCGAGTTCATCCGCTACCGCAGTCGCACGGCAGGCGACGTCGCACTCGCGCTGCTGTTCTACGGCGGCATCGCGGGCGGTGTGATGTTCGCGTCGCTGGCCCCCGGCAAGGCATCGTCGTCCCTCAACTCCTACCTGTTCGGGTCACTGTCGACCGTGGGCGAGGGCGACCTGCTGGCGCTCGGGGCCCTGTGCCTCGTCGTGGTCCTCGTCATCACCGTTCTCGGTCGCGAGCTGTTCGCCGTCAGCCTCGATCCGGACGTGGCCGCCGTCCAGGGCATCCGCGTGCGCGTGATGAGCACGCTCATGGCCGTGCTGGCTGCCGTGGTCGTCGTCGTGGGCATGCGGGTGGTCGGCCTCCTGCTCGTCAGCGCCATCATGATCGTGCCCGTGGCGGCCGCCCAGCAGGTCACGCGGTCGTTCCGGGCCACCGCGGTGCTGGCGATCGTCATCGGGCTGGTGGCGAGCGTGTCCGGGCTCGTGGGCTCCTTCTACGTCGAGGTGCCGCCCGGCCCCACCATCGTGCTCGTGGCCCTGCTCGCCTTCGCTGTGCTCGCTACCATCGCCATGCCGATACGCCGGCGCAGACGGGAGGCCGCATGAGCACCGCACCGATCCCGGCCGTCCGCCAGACCCGGCAGCGCGCCGCCGTCCGCGACCTGCTCGAGGAGCTGCAGGAGTTCAAGTCGGCCCAGCAGCTCCACGACCTACTGCGGGCCAACGGGACGCAGGTGGGACTCACGACGGTCTACCGGTCGCTGCAGTCGCTCGCCGAGGCGGGCGAGGTCGACCTCCTCGTCAATGACGACGGCGAGTCGGTCTACCGCCGCTGCAGTTCCGAGCACCACCATCACCTCGTGTGCCGCGACTGCGGGCGGACCATCGAGATCGCCGGCCCCGCCGTCGAGCGCTGGGCGAATGCGACCGCCCGGGAGCACGGCTTCAGCGACGTGAGCCACACCCTTGAGATCTTCGGTCGCTGCTCG
>Ga0075156_10000693_pt1 | contig 17699 bp, 16 predicted proteins | sample JI81AbrownDNA_FD_70966 | JGI IMG/M metagenome (GOLD analysis project Ga0075156, IMG submission 70966) | Wastewater effluent complex algal communities from Wisconsin, to seasonally profile nutrient transformation and Carbon sequestration -... | ecosystem: Engineered > WWTP > Effluent > Algae...
TACACGTTGACCGACGAGGCGCCTCGTCTGGCCACGGCTTCCTTTTTACCTATCGTGCGTGCATTTGCCTCGGCTGCTGGCGTCGATGTGCTGGAAAGCGATATCTCGGTTGCTGCGCGTGTTCTGGCGACTTTTCCCGAGTGCCTGACCGAAGCGCAGCGCGTGACCGACAACCTGGCAGAGCTGGGCAAACTCACGCTCCTGCCCGATACCAACATCATCAAGCTGCCCAATATCAGTGCATCGGTAGGACAACTGGTTACCTGTATCAAGGAGTTGCAGTCCAAGGGTTATGCGGTGCCCGACTACCCCGAGGCACCCAAGACCGAAGAAGAAAAAGCCATTCGCGCCCGCTATGCCAAGTGCATTGGCAGCGCGGTGAATCCGGTTCTGCGCGAAGGCAACTCGGACCGCCGTGCGCCCCGTGCGGTCAAGGAATATGCCCGCAAGAATCCGCACAGCATGGCCGAGTGGAGCCAGGCCTCGCGCTCGCACGTCTCCCACATGCACCACGGCGACTTCTACCACGGTGAAAAGTCCATGACACTGGACAAGGCGCGCGATGTCAAGATGGAACTGCTCACCAAGAGCGGCAAGACCATTGTGCTCAAGCCCAAGGTCTCGTTGCTGGACCGCGAGGTCATTGACAGCATGTTCATGAGCAAGAAAGCACTGCTGGAATTCTATGAAAAGGAAATCGAAGACGCGCGCAAGACCGGTGTGATGTTCTCGCTGCACGTCAAGGCCACCATGATGAAGGTGTCGCACCCCATTGTGTTCGGCCACTGCGTCAAGATTTTCTACAAAGACGCATTCGAGAAGCACGCCAAGCTGTTCGAAGAACTGGGTGTCAACGTCAACAATGGCATGGCCAATCTGTACGACAAGATCGCCACCTTGCCACAAAGCACACAGGACGAAATCAAGCGTGACCTGCACGCCTGTCACGAGCACCGCCCCGAACTGGCCATGGTGGATTCGGCCAAGGGCATTACCAACTTCCATTCGCCCAACGACGTGATCGTGGACGCCTCCATGCCCGCCATGATTCGCAACGGCGGCAAGATGTGGGACGCCAATGGCCGCCTGAAGGATGTGAAGGCGGTGATGCCAGAGTCCACTTTCGCCCGCATCTACCAGGAGATGATCAACTTCTGCAAGTGGCACGGTGCTTTCGATCCCAAGACCATGGGCACGGTACCCAACGTGGGCCTGATGGCCCAGCAGGCTGAGGAATACGGCTCGCACGACAAGACCTTTGAAATCACCGAGGATGGGGTGGCCAACATTACCGATCTTGCGACCGGTGAGGTCTTGATGAGTCAGAACGTGGAAACCGGTGACATTTGGCGCATGTGCCAAGTCAAGGACGCGGCGATCCGCGACTGGGTCAAACTGGCCGTCAACCGCGCACGCAATTCCGGTATGCCCGTTGTGTTCTGGCTGGATTCTTACCGTCCGCACGAAGCGCAGCTCATCACCAAGGTCAAGATGTACCTGCATGAGCACAACACCGCTGGTCTGGACATCCAGATCATGAGCCAGGTGCGTGCCATGCGCTACACACTGGAGCGCGTGATCCGTGGCGAGGACACCATCAGCGCTACCGGTAACATCCTGCGCGACTACCTGACAGACCTGTTCCCGATCATGGAACTGGGCACCTCAGCCAAGATGCTGTCGATCGTGCCATTGATGGCCGGTGGTGGCATGTATGAAACTGGCGCCGGTGGTTCGGCTCCCAAGCACGTGCAACAGCTGGTAGAAGAAAATCACCTGCGCTGGGATTCGCTGGGCGAGTTCCTGGCGTTGGCGGTGTCACTGGAGGATCTGGGGCTGAAGACCGGCAATGCGCAGGCCAAGATTCTCGCGAAGACCTTGGATGCGGCCACTGGCAAGCTGCTGGACAACAATAAAAATCCGTCGCCCAAGACCGGTCAGCTCGATAACCGTGGCAGCCAGTACTACCTGGCCATGTACTGGGCCCAGGAGCTGGCAGCGCAGAGCGATGACCGTGAACTTGCCGCTCGATTCACGTCCCTGGCCAAGCAATTGACGGACAGTGAGCAGGCTGTCGTTGCTGAATTGGCGGCGGTGCAAGGAAAGCCAGCGGATATTGGTGGCTATTACCTGCCTGACCTCGGCAAGCTGGATGCAGTGATGCGTCCCAGCAAAACGCTGAATACAGTTTTGGCATCCTTGAAGTCGTAATCCGCCGCGCAGGCTATGTGCCTGTCTTGACGTCAAAGGCGATTCAGACTCCGGTCTGGATCGCCTTTTTAATTGCTTCTGCCGTCGAACAATGGGCCTGTGAGTTTTGCTCCGGCTTTGATGCTGCGTTTGGCAAACCACCCCTGGTTCATTTCCAGCACGAAGCGGACTGGTTTGGCTGCGCAATGCGAGTCGGTTGTCTGTGGCTTCATATCTGCCAGATTTACGATGGTGCCGTCATCAGCCACAAAGGCCGCAGTGAGTGGCAACAATGTGTTTTTCATCCAGAAACACAGTTTGGATGGCTGGCTGAATACGAAGACCATTCCTTCGTGCGGTGGCATTTCACGGCGAAACATGAGTCCGATCGCTTGCTGCTCCTGGGTTTGCGCGACTTGTGCATCGATCTGGTGAATTCCCGCACCCAGCTTGACACGGGGCAAATTCAGCTGGGGTGAATCCTGTGCGAGGGCAGATCCTGCCACGACCATGAGCAGCGGAAGCAATCGGGTGAGGAATGATTTCATGCGTTGAATTGTCAGTGATTCGCGTGATTGAGGTGGGCAAAATATACAACTAGAATGGGTCGCATCGTTGCCCACGCCAGCGGTTTCTGGCTGTAGGGTAGCTTGTGGCAAGAGCGTTTTCGCGTTGAATACGGAGTCCTGTTTTTATGTACCAGCATATCAAGGTGCCTGCCCAAGGCCAAAAAATCACCGTCAATGCAGACATGACATTGAATGTGCCGGATCAACCGATCATTCCCTACATAGAAGGGGACGGTACGGGTCTGGATATCACTCCGGTGATGTTGAAAGTGGTGGATGCTGCGGTGGCCAAGGCTTACGGCGGCGCGCGCAAGATTCATTGGATGGAAGTCTATGCCGGCGAGAAGTCCACCAGAATTTATGGCCCGGATGTCTGGCTGCCGCAAGAGACGCTGGATGTCGTGCGTGAGTATGTGGTGTCTATCAAGGGGCCTCTGACAACGCCTGTGGGTGGTGGCATCCGTTCACTGAACGTTGCGCTGCGACAGGAGCTCGACCTTTACGTTTGCCTGCGTCCCATCCAGTACTTCAAGGGTGTGCCCAGTCCGCTGAAAGAGCCAGAGAAGACCAATATGGTGATCTTCCGTGAAAACTCGGAGGATATTTATGCGGGCATCGAGTTCGAAGCCGAGTCGGACAAAGCCAAGAAACTGATCAAATTTCTGCAGGATGAGTTCGGCGTCACAAAGATCCGATTCCCGAATACCTCCGGTATAGGTATCAAACCCGTGTCGCGCGAAGGGACCGAGCGTCTGGTGCGCAAGGCCATTCAGTACGCCATCGACAATGACAAGCCCAATGTGACCATTGTGCACAAGGGCAACATCATGAAATTCACAGAGGGTGGCTTCCGTGATTGGTCCTACGCTCTGGCGCAGCGCGAGTTCGGTGCCGAACTGATCGACGGTGGACCCTGGTGCAAGTTCAAGAATCCCAGGACGGGCAAGTACATCACCATCAAAGACAGCATTGCGGATGCTTTCCTGCAGCAGATTCTGTTGCGTCCTTCCGAGTACAGCGTAGTCGCTACGCTGAACCTCAATGGTGACTACATCTCCGATGCGCTGGCAGCGCAGGTCGGAGGGATCGGCATTGCGCCTGGCGCCAATCTTTCCGATACCGTCGCCATGTTCGAGGCAACGCACGGAACAGCGCCCAAGTACGCGGGAAAAGACTATGTGAATCCCGGTTCAGAAATACTGTCTGCTGAAATGATGCTGCGTCACATGGGTTGGAAGGAAGCGGCCGATCTGATCATTCGATCGATTGAGCGATCCATTGCCAGCAAAAAAGTGACTTACGACTTCGCTCGCCTGATGGATGGTGCCAGCCAGGTCAGTTGTTCGGGCTTTGGTCAGGTGATGATCGATAACATGTAACCGTTTCGTAATGCCCTTGTTGGGCGTGCACGGCCGGAGTAACTGGAACCGCAGGGGCAGGGCCTTTGCGGTTTTTTCTTTTTTTAGGCCTTGATTGCCCGCACTTTGTCGCCACATCACTCTTGCGGTGCAGCAATCCGGCGCGACCGATAGAATCTTTTGCATGGCTTCAAATAAACCGACCCAACCGCCTGTACCCCCGGTGCAAGTGCCCGAAAGAGATGACAGCAATGCTGTGGTGCTGGAGCGCCGCACACAGCGTGTTGGGCCCCCGCAGATGTACCAGGTTGTCATGCTCAATGATGATTACACGCCGATGGAGTTTGTGGTGGTGGTCATACAGGAATTTTTTGGCAAGGATCTGGAGGCGGCAACAGCCATCATGCTCAAGATCCATCTGGACGGCAAAGGCGTCTGCGGGGTTTACTCCAGAGACGTTGCTGCAACCAAGGTAGATCAGGTGCTGGAAGCTGCACACAAAGCGGGTCACCCGCTCAAGTGTGTCGCAGAGCCCGTAGATTTTTGAATGGAACCGTGAACGAGTGCGTTGCGGTTTAAAAAACGGTTTACAGTTAATCATCAACGCAAGGCAAAAGGAAATCACATGATTGCCCAAGAACTGGAAGTTAGCCTGCATATGGCGTTTGTGGAAGCGCGCCAGCAGCGCCACGAGTTCATTACCGTTGAGCATTTGCTGCTCGCCTTGCTGGACAACCCCAGTGCGGCGGAAGTGTTGCGCGCCTGCTCGGCCAACATCGACGATTTACGCAAGTCACTCTCCAATTTCATCAAGGACAACACGCCACAGGTGGCAGGTACCGATGAGGTGGACACGCAACCCACGCTGGGCTTTCAGCGGGTGATTCAGCGCGCCATCATGCACGTGCAGTCCACCGGCAGCGGCAAGAAAGAAGTGACGGGTGCCAACGTGCTCGTGGCCATCTTCGGTGAAAAGGATTCCCACGCCGTGTATTACCTGCACCAGCAGGGAGTGACGCGACTGGATGTGGTGAACTTCATCGCCCACGGCATCAAGAAGAGCGACCCACCGGAAGTCACCAAATCCAGCGAGTCGCCTGTTGAAGGTGAAGAAGGTGGTAGTGAGAAGAATGAAAAGGCTTCACCGCTGGAGCAGTTCACGGTGAACCTGAACCAGCTGGCCAAGGACGGCAAGATTGATCCGCTGATTGGACGCGAGTACGAAGTCGAGCGTGTCATCCAGATCCTGTGCCGTCGCCGCAAGAACAACCCGCTGCTGGTTGGAGAGGCTGGTGTCGGCAAGACCGCTATTGCAGAAGGTCTGGCATGGCGGATCACGCAAAACGATGTTCCGGAGATTCTGGCCGAGTCCGTGGTGTATTCCCTGGATATGGGGGCGTTGCTGGCGGGGACCAAGTACCGTGGTGATTTCGAACAACGCCTCAAGGGCGTACTCAAGGCGCTCAAAGACAAACCACACGCTGTGCTGTTCATCGACGAAATTCACACGCTCATCGGAGCTGGTGCGGCTTCGGGTGGAACGCTGGATGCTTCCAACCTTCTCAAGCCCGGGCTGAGTTCCGGCCAACTCAAATGCATTGGTGCAACCACATTCACGGAGTACCGCGGTATTTTCGAAAAGGATGCTGCGCTATCGCGCCGGTTCCAGAAAGTCGATGTGGTCGAGCCCAGTGTGGAGCAGACCGTGGACATTCTCAAGGGGCTCAAGTCCCGCTTTGAGGAGCACCATAGCGTCAAATACGCGCTGGCTGCCCTGCAGGCTGCAGCGGAGCTCAGCGCCAAGTACATCAATGACCGGCACCTGCCGGACAAGGCTATCGATGTGATCGATGAGGCCGGTGCTGCGCAGCGCATCCTTCCCGTGAGCAAGCGCAAGAAAACCATTGGCAAGGCCGAAGTCGAAGAGATCGTGGCCAAGATCGCACGCATTCCCCCTGCCAATGTTTCCAATGACGACCGCGGCAAGCTCAAGACCCTGGAACGTGACCTCAAGAATGTGGTGTTTGGTCAGGACAAGGCGATCGATGTGCTTGCTTCTGCCGTCAAGATGGCGCGTTCAGGTTTGGGCAAGGGCGACAAGCCCATTGGCTCCTTCCTGTTCAGTGGTCCTACTGGCGTGGGCAAGACCGAAGCAGCCAAGCAGCTGGCTTACATCATGGGTATTGACCTGATTCGTTTTGACATGAGCGAATACATGGAACAGCACGCTGTGAGCCGCCTGATTGGTGCTCCTCCAGGCTATGTCGGTTTCGACCAGGGCGGTTTGCTGACGGAGGCGATTACCAAGAAGCCGCACTGCGTGCTGCTGCTGGATGAAATCGAAAAGGCGCATCCTGCGATCTTCAACGTGCTGCTGCAGGTCATGGACCACGGCACGCTGACCGATAACAACGGGCGCAAGGCCGACTTCCGCAACGTCATCATCATCATGACGACCAATGCCGGTGCCGAAACCATGAACAAGGCGACGATTGGCTTTACCAATCCGCGCGAGTCGGGTGATGAAATGGCTGACATCAAGCGCCTGTTCACTCCGGAGTTCCGCAACCGCCTGGACGCCGTAGTGAGCTTCAAGGCGCTGGACGAGAACATCATCCTGCGGGTGGTGGACAAGTTCCTGCTGCAGCTTGAAACACAGCTGGCCGAGAAGAAAGTCGACGTCACCTTTACCGACAAGCTGCGTAAGCACCTGGCGAAGAAAGGCTTCGATCCACTGATGGGCGCGCGCCCCATGCAGCGCCTGATTCAGGACACGATTCGCCGCGCACTGGCGGACGAGTTGTTGTTTGGCCGCTTGACCGATGGTGGTCGCTTGACCGTCGATCTGGACGACAAGGATGAGAGCAAGACTGAAGTGCTGCTGGACATCCAGCCTCTGCCCAAGAAAGAGGGCAAGTCCAAACCGGAAGAAGCAACGGCAGGTTGACCCGCTGCCGTTTTTGGAAACTGCGGGCTCAGTTCCCTGTGAACTGGGCCCGTATTGCTTCTATGCGCTGGCGGTTTACCTGAAAGTCCTTGCGGCCCAGGCGGCTGGATGAACGTACCTGGATGACGCTGGCCGGACGGTCCAGCCAGAACTCCATATCGTCAGTGAATCTGAGCAAGGGTGTAGTCGATCGTGCGTAGATGTAACCCGGCTCACGGGTCACGACAACGGTGCGATCGCGGTTACGCAGGATGCCTTCCAGCGTTTCCATGGCCTTGTCGGCGTCGCCCGTGAATCGCAGCGGTTCAATGCGTGCGTAGTCGCGCTGTGGGTGGTTTGGATACAGGTCGGCCTGGCTGCTCACGCTGTTGGGTGTGGTCGACGGTGGCTTGAGACGCCCCTCGCGAACCCCCAGATCTTTCGGCACAGCACCCTTGAGAAGCCCCAGTTGTCCCGCCGCCAACAGCACGGCTGCGACAACCACAAAGAACAGTACGGCAAATCCGAGAATTTTCATGGCCAACATCGTCCTGTCTATTTGAATCCCACACGGTCCAGCATCTGCTGCACCTGAACCTGGTTCATTCCCACCACGCTGATGGGAATGGTCTCACTCTTGAAGCCGCCACCGGACATGGCAGCCAGCGCAGCGTTGTTGATTTTCACGCCCTTGGCGGCAGGCCATTCATTATTGCCATTGGCAAAGTGGTCTTGCGCCTGAGCACTGGCCAGGTACTCCAGAAACTTGATGGCATTCGCCGAGTTCTTGGCGTTGCGTGCAACAGCGCCGCCAGCAATGTTGACGTGCGTGCCCCAGCTGGACTGGTTGGGGAATACCACACCCACGCGTTCCATCACCGCCTTGTCTTCCGGATTGGCCGAGCGCATCAGCCGGGCAACGTAGTAGCTGTTGCTGACTGCAATGCTGCATTCACCCGAAGCAACGGCCTTGATCTGGTCCGTGTCCCCCCCTTTGGGTGAGCGTGCCATATTGGCAACCATGCCTTTGAGCCACTGTTCTGCTGCGCCCGCTCCGAGGTGTTCGGTCACGGCGCCAAACAAGGACAGGTTGTACGGGTGGGAGCCGGAACGAATGCAGACTTTGCCCTTGTTCTTGGGGTCTCCCAACTCTTCATAGGTGTCGACATCTTCCTTTTTGACCTTGACCTTGTCGTACACCACCACACGGGCCCGGGTGGAGAAGCCAAACCAGGGGGTGGCACCTTCGGGTGTGGCCTTGCCACGGTACTGCGCAGGAATAGCTTCATCGAGTAACTTGGACTTGATTGGTTGGAACAAACCTTCCACCTCACCACGCCACAGGCGGCTGGCATCCACCAGAAGAATGACGTCGGCGGGGGATGCAGTTCCCTCCGCCTTCAGTCGCGCCAGAATACCGGCATCGTCTGCGTCCACCCGGTTGATTTTTACGCCGGTAGCTTTGGTGAAATTTGAATAAAGCGCCTCATCTGTGGGGTAATGACGGGCGGAATAGATGTTGAGTACCTGTTCCTGCGCTTGGGCGCTGCCCATCAAGGCCAGCAGACCCAGGGTGGCAAAAGGAAGTTTTTTCATTGGGATTCTCTGCTCTGTGTAATGATCAATGCCGTGATTATGCAACAAACAAGAATCATTCTCAATAACCGCATTTCTGTTGAAACCCTGAATCCATGAAGTTTCTCGTTCCACTGGTTTTTGCTGCGTTCCTGGTCGGTTGTGCCACAGCGCCAGCGCCCGACATTGCGCCGGTACAGCCCCTACCTCCGTCCCAGCCAGTCACTCCGGCGTTCGTCAAAATCCCGCCCAGGCTGGGTCTGGCACTGGGTGGCGGCGCTGCGCGCGGCTTTGCCCACGTGGGCGTTATCCAGGTGCTGGAAGAGGCTGGCATCCGCCCGGATCTGGTGGCTGGCACGTCGGCAGGCAGTCTGGTGGCCGCCATCTATGCCAGCGGTAAAACTGGCAGTCAGTTGCAGCGTGTGGCGGAGACGATGGAAGAGGCCACCATTGCCGACTGGACTGTCCCCCTGTTCAATCGGGGCGTATTGCGGGGCGATGCGTTGGCGCGCTATGTGAACGCGCAGGTCGGGTCCAGGTTGATCGAAGACATGCATTTACCGCTGGGTATCGTTGCGACAGACCTCAATAGCGGGCGCGATGTGCTGTTCCAGCGCGGCGACACGGGTACCGCAGTGCGTGCATCCAGCGCGGTACCGGGGGTGTTCCAGCCGGTCAGGATTTCTGGACGTGACTATGTGGACGGTGGCCTGGTGTCACCCGTGCCGGTGCGGGCGGCGCGGAAGATGGGGGCCGAGTTGGTGATCGCCGTGGACATCTCCAGTCCGCCGGATGGCAATCTGGCGGGTGGCACCCTCGATGTGTTGCTGCAAACCTTTTCCATCATGGGCATGAGCATCAATACCTTCGAGTTGCAGGACGCCGATGTGGTGGTGCGGCCCTCGCTCAATGGCATCGCAAGCTCGGACTTCAGTTCGCGCAAGCGCTCCATTGACGCCGGACGCAAGGCCATGATCCAGGCGATGCCCCAATTGCGTGCAGCCATTGCGGCCAAGACCCGGCAGATCGCTGCTGCGAATTGGGTATTAATAAGCAGATGACCCAAGATGTCCCGTGAGGGGCATTTCTGCTCATTTTGTAAGCAATTTCGACCGAATTCGGTTGCTTCACGTTGGTACCGTGTCACTCATGAAGTACCTCCGTGCCCCCAATTTCCACTCCGAATGCCCCAAACCCGGGCCCACTCAGAACGCCTGCCTATTTGAAGTGGCTCCTAAACGAAAGGGCCGCCCTGGCCGGCGAGATTCAAAAAGCCAAGGCCGTGGTCGACGCGCTCCAGGGCATGCGAGCCCGGCTGGAGCAGAGAATCGCTGCGCTCTCCGACAAAGAAGCCAAAGCTCGCCTTCGCGCGGAGACACGCCAGACCGCCCTGAACGCAATGGACGTCGCCATTGCCATGGAAAGCCCCCTGGTCAACCCCGCGGCCGCAGGAGTGGTTTCTGCGCACGCCGGGAAATACGGGGTGCATGGCGGGCTCAAGCAGTACGTATTGCAACTACTGGAAACCGCTGCTCCGGGCGCGGTATCCGTCAGCGCGCTGGTTCAAGCCTGTTGCCTGCGCTTTGCCATTCCTTTGCGAGTGCCCCAAGAGAGACGCAATTTCAGAAAGTCCGTCAAAGGCGCGCTGATGACGCTTCAGGAGCATCAACTCATAGAACTGACCGCAGGAAAGGCGGCCAAGGGCGCAGGAGTCTGGCGCTATGTGGGCGCCCGAATCCCCACCTTTGCCGAGATGACAGAGCACGAACGGAAGGTGAGAGCCCATGACCCCCCTCACACCGAAACGCACACCGCCGGACCTGAAGTGGCTCCTCAACGAAAGGGCCGCCCTAGCCGGCGAACTGAAAAAAGCCACCGAGAAACAGGCGCTCCTGATGCGCAGGCAGGTCCTGCTGGAACGCCGCTTATGCAAGGTTCTGCAGGCATTGGAGCGCTCGCAAGTAGCCCAGGCACGCAGCCAAGCCTCCCTGACGGCCCTGGACACCACGATGGCGGTGCTTAGCGCCCAGTTGAATCCGAGCGCCGGCGGAACGGTGCAGGCCTGGGCGGGCAAATACGGCAGCCGTGGTGGGCTCGTGGTTTTCATCGCAGAATTGCTTCAAGGCGCCGCGCCAGAACCCCTAACAATGAGCGTACTGGTGGATACGGCCGCTGCCCACTTTCAGGTGGCATTGATGACCCCGACCGAGCGGCGCAACTTCAGAAAGTCGGTCAGCAGCGCCCTGTCGAGCCTGCTCAAGCGACAGCTCATCGAGCCATTGCACAGCCGAGAAGAAGGGTCCCATGGGCTCTGGAAATGGGGGCAAACGTTGCCCCGCCTCTCGGACATAGTGGCCCAGGAGGCGGCATGGCGTTGACCAAGTCCCGAACCCGCACTCAGACGGCACTCACCAAGCTGGCCACCACTATTGGAAACATCAAGGGAGAGCTGGAGTTCCTGGAGGGGTTGATTGCGTCTGCGCAGGGGAGTGCCAATGCGATAGGGCACCTGCTGGCTCGCAAACACAAGCTGCAGGCCCAGCTGGGCGCTTTGGTTATCGCACTGCACCAGTTCGACGCCCGTTTCGATTCAGAGGCCATTGGGGGCTGTGAGGACTGGCGCAAGGCCATTGGCCGCGCCTCTCTCAAGCCGGCAACCTTCGAACGGAAGTATTTGGCGCAGTTGGAGCGGTGTTCTTTTAGGGGCTAAGGACCTCTCAGGGGGGCTGCCCCTCATTGAATGGCCAAAATAGGCCATTTTGCCAAGTTAATGGGTTTTTACCTGCGTAGCGGGTGCGGGCGGCTCAACCCTCGCTATACCTTGGCACACAATTGCATTCTTTTTGCACACCTTGTAAAATCACCTTCATGAGCAACCACGTACGCGTCAAGGAAACCAGCAGCTCCCGCAAGGTAGCTTCTGCGGGGCGAGCCGTGCGTGTGGTGACCCTGGCTGCTTCAGAAATCTGGCACTACAAACGTGAAAACCAACGTCGCGACATCGCAGGCCTGAACTCCGGCGCACTGGCTCATGACGACGTCAACTGGTTCTCCGGGGGAGTGGCTCGAAACGCAAAAGTGATTGGCTCGCTGTTCTGAGTGACGAACCGCGACGCGTTCCAGCCGCATCCAACGGCTCCCCTCATCGCTGACATAAATGAAGTTCCACTGGCATCCGCCGAGTTGGACCGTCTATTTTCCACTATGCAGCCAGACATGGTTCTGGTGGGCGGTCAGGCTATTGCTTTTTGGCTTTCCCGGTTCGGATTGGACACTGCGGGAATGCCGGTCTCTAGAGATGGGGATGTACTAGGTACCCTGGAGCAGGCTCGAGCCATCGCCCGTGCGCTCAATGCAAAGTTGGTGGTACCCCGGGATTTGGCGCTCACCAGCTTGACGGCCCAAATCCGGCTGCCGCGCTCTGCCGGAAAATACAGCAACGTGGATTTTTTGCACATATTGTTCACCACACGGGGGCTTCGGGAATCCTTTCGGTTCACAAAGGACGTTCGCAAGCGTAGCGTAGAAATCGAATTGCCGACTGGCCCTCGCTTTCGCGTTATGCATCCGCTGCACCTACTGGAATCCCGGATGCACAACGCCGTGGGCTTACTCGATGAAAAAGGCCCTCATGTGGTGACACAGCTGCAGTGGGCGGTCAACATCATGCACTGTGTATTCTTGGAGGTGCTAGAGAGCCAGGCTACCCTTCCGCAGAACACGGTGAAAGCCGAGGACCTCTCGGCTCAGATGAATAGCCGAATCGGTGCGATTGTCGAGCGGGTCTTTAAGTTGGCCAAGAAAGGGGTTGGTCAACAGGCGCTGAAGCTCTATGGCATTGAAGTACTCGAAGCCATCCCCCTAGATGCCATTGAAGCGCACAACCCCAAGGCAAAGCAACAACTGGATGTCATCCGAACTTACATCGCTGAACGGCGTGCCTTGCTTTCTACTGCTTGAACTAAAGCACCTTTAAACAGGGTGAGATGGAGCTCACTGCTCTATCCAAGGGATAGTCAAAGTACTGTGCATCGGAAAGATTTCGCCGCACGGGGCGCGCAAACACCGGCGGCAGGACCAGCTGGGCGCTTTGGTTATTGCTCTGCACCAGTTCGATGCCCGGTTCGATTCAGAGGCTATTGGGGGCTGGCAGGACTGGCGCAAGGCCATTGGCCGCGCCTCTCTCAAGCCGGCAACCTTCGAACGGAAGTACTTGGCGCAGTTGGAGGGGTGATAGGTGGGCGCCCCGTGCAGCACAAGTTAAGTGTTGCACGGGTTTTTGTTGAAGTTGAACTTTGAGGGGACGCAGCACTTGCGACCTCTCCGAATGGCACTAAGATTTGACACCAACAAAACCAACTTAACGGGCGAGGGCCTCAGTTCAAGAAAATGACTATTTATTACAGGGGTGAGTGGGGGCAGAAGAAGCAAACTGCAGAAATCGCAATCAGCCAAGTGCATACGGGGGAGATTTGGGGTCAGGTTTCACGAAACTCTGGGGTGCCCGCAATTAAGGCAAAACCGGGAGTTCTTCCTTTGGGGACGAATGGCGTCGAATTTGAAACGGACATCCCTCCAGATGACATTGGGCCAGCCGAGGTATTTTGGTATCCCAATGTGAATACTGCGAAAGGGCTTAAGATGAGCGATGATGAGAAGTTTGCTCAAATGTCGGTAACTTTTCGACGTGTTCGCTACACCACTGGAGACATTCTCCAAAATGGAGTAGATTGGAAGCCATGAAATTCACCGCTAAGCAAAATATCGTAGCGACGGACGCCATCCCCGATTCAAGGGCAAAGCCCATGACTCCGTCGGTGGTTGCACGGCTACGTCCGTTTATGCGGCCAGTGTTGGCGTTTTTTGCAAGTCCACAGCTCCTCACATCGCGTGGAATTCGTTTCACGAGGGAGGTCGACGACCTTGATGCCTACCGAATTGCTCGTTACGAAGTTGCTGGCGTTTTAACGCAGTTCCAAGCGTACGACCATTCGGAGAAAGACCAAATAACTGTTTATGTGGACGTTCTCGGCGCAGACCGGGCCAAGTGCGACGTTGCGCAAATTGCGGTATCTCTGATGGTGGCCCTACATCTGACAGAAGTGCATGTTTCTTGGACTAATGAAAAGTTTCCAGTTCCGCTTATTCTGCACCTCACAAAGGTCCAAATGGAGGAGGGAACCGCTGTAGTTCAGGCGAAGAAATCTGGCAGTCATGTTGCTAGGAAAGGTGCCCCCGCTGTTGGCCGCGCACAATCCAGCCGACACACCCGAGAAGCCGCTTATTGACGACGTCTGCCTGGACTAAGTACAGCGTTCCTTGTGAATGGGTATCCCGTCTTAGGGCGTTGGCCCGGAGTCAGCCTTCCAAGCGTAGTTACCTCGCTCGCTTAGCCTCTTGACCGGTGCCTATTTTGGCGGCCTAGGCTTCCACCCCTTAGGGCAACGCTGAATAAGTAGCCGCTGGCGAATGTAGCCGTTCATGGACAGCTCGCTGTGTTGCGAGCGCAGCAACTGCGAAGCCTTGCCAATGAGGACGTCGACGGCGGGGTTGTTGGGCATGCAAAACGCGGCCAACAGCTCAGGGAGCGCGCGGGTTCCGGCCCATTGGTCATAGGCAAGAACTTGAATGCGCTGGGTCTGGGTGGCGATTTCCAGGGAGTCAACCAGTACGGAAACCCGTACCGAGGCATTGATGGACTCTTGCAGGTCGGCCAGATACGAATGGTCAGGCTGCAGCTCAATCGGAGTAATGCGTCGCGATTCCCCTGAAGCCAGCCGGTCAAATCGCAGTTTTGTTCCCTGGGCAAATCCGGGATTGCAGCTGATGAGTACTTCGACTCCCTCCAGAGCGTCAGTACCGTGGTTTGTCAGACGCAGTGAGCGAATGATGGGGACTGAATTTTGAATGGAGGCGTACCCAAGGGTGGCGTCCGATTCAATCTCAATGGATACGCCTGTTGGCGGGTTTTCCGCCAAAGCACTGTCCTCTGAACTCTCAAGTTCCATCTCGAAGGGCCTCCCAACCCGAAGTGCTGTATGCACGGGTACCTTTGGCCGACACTCTAACAGTCTGGCCCTGTGCCGCAAGTCGGCGCAAAGGCTTACTTGGCGAAAGGGTCACGGCCACTAAACCTTGTCTGGAAGATTCATTGCCACAGCCAACTTAACAAGTCTCTTTTGAAGGGGCTCGTCCACGTTCCCGATGGCCGCCAAGGCTGCCAGGAGCTTGGTGAGGGGCAGCCCTGTCTTGCCAGCCAATAGTTCCAACTCTTTGAGGGTGCGCTCCGGCACGGTGATGGCTCGTCGTTTGACGCGTCCGGCTTTGGAGTCGGCCTTCTTGCGGCGCAGGGCATTGAGCATGCGTGTCCGGCCGTCATCGCTCAGATGTTCGGTCACCCAGTTGCGAAAGAAATGAGGGGCATTCTTCTCTGGGACAGACTGCAGTAGCGCTTCAAAACGCGTCAATTCAGCGGCGGCCTGACTGGGCTTTATGAAGACGCTGCCACTGTTGTTTCTCCGCAATGCCCGCTTTAGATAGGCGAGAGCTTCCCCAATACTTTTTTGAGGCAAGGGTGCAATTGTTCGGGCCATGCCGAATTATCGTGAGTTGCCTCACGGTAATCAAGAGGCTGAGAAGTTTGACATAGGCGTGAGTCAACTCACGCTTATTTTGCAAGTTGGTGGGATATGCGTGAGTGCGCTCACGATAATCCAAGGAATCCAAAAGTACCGTGTAATTTCTGTGATTCAGAAGTCAAAAAGCCCGGGAACCCGCATGTTTATTGGGTTTGGGTCATCAGCTTGATAACACCCTGCGAATTGGGTGTTAATAAGCTGATGGCCAAAACCTAGTATTCATGCGGGTTTCCGGGCTTTTTGACTTCTCAAAAAAGAAAATTAGACGGTCCAAATCGCCCCTCCCATTTAACGTGAGCATCATCACGCTAATGAGGCAATTCGCCAGCCTCTTGATTAACGTGATTATCCTCACGATAATCGCATATGGCCCGACCAATCGCGACACTAAAGCCCGAAGGCATTGAGCCTGCCCTCGTTTATCTAAAACGCGCTTTAGACCGTTCCACCGATTCCTTCCTCCAGAAGCCGACCGCGGCAAAGCAATCACTCCTTCATTTAACGGAGAGACTTTCCACGTGCGACCCGGAAATCAGGGCATTGGTATTTAAAGACTGGGTTACGGCCAACCTGACCGATGAGGGCCGCGTCAAGATGCTCAGTGCGGTCAGACAAAAGCGCGTCAGTGGCAAGAAACGCAAGGCGACCCACCGCAATCTGCGGCTGCCCATTCAAACTGCCAAGGACCTTGAAGCTTTGGCCAAACAGTCCGGCGGCATGCCAGTAACCAAGCTCTTGGCTGCCTTCGCTGCAGTGGGCTCTGCGGATACCAAGTTGCGGGAGAAGCTGTTTCGCTTGGCAATCGCAATCAATATGAAATAGCCCCGAGAGCGCACGCTCAGGCCGGTACCTCTACGGCGCCCAGCAGATGACCATAGTGTCCAAGGACTTTTGAGTCCAATTGCACGCCTCCGCCTTCGGTCAGAACCAGCAGGCCTCGGTCGTACAGCGCATGCAGGTCTCGTCGGAGCAAGACTCCATCAGTTGCCTGGTTTTGACCCTCACGCCAATTCCGCCCCGACAGGTGTGCTGCCTCCAGCGCCTCTGGAACATCGCAGCCGCTAACGATGCACTTACCCCCACACGCTTTGAATACAGAAATTCGGAATGAGGTCTGATGCGGACGCACCTCAACTTCCACGAATCGCCTCGTCAATGCTTCGAAGGGGGTTTCCTTGGGCGCAAGTGTTGTCCGCACAGAGCTCACCGATATCGGGACCGCCGCCTGCGGCGACCAGTGGGCATAGCACCGTTCACGCTCAGCCTGGTCATCTTCGATTCCAAATTCAGCCTCGAATCCGTTAGAGCAGTGCAAGCTGTCTTTATCAACGATTAATGCGGTGATGATAGGTTCGTTTGCACTCTTACAAGCGTGGCCTAATTGGCCCATGGCAGCGGTCAGGGGGAAGAACGTTATCCCAAAGTTCTCCATCAATTCGCCGTACGTAACGTATCCCTTGCGATGGCTAACTTCGATAAGCCAGTTACGCATTGCCGGAATTTTCTCTTTGTACGAGGCCGTGGAGAGCCCAGTTTGGAAGACATCTTGTACTGGGAACGGTCCTTCTGCAGGTGCTGTGCGGAAGGTCTTGGAGTGTTCTAATAGGTTTGCAACTGGAACCAATTCATCAAGCACAGCCAGAATAGCGCCATCAGCTCTGGCTTCAAGTCTCTTGACGGAAAAGACAACATCGTCACGAAAGTCCTTGATAACCCGGGGACTTGCAGATGCATCTACAACATTGGCCATCACGGTGTAGGCAGCGGTTCCCCCGTCCCACATGTCTTTCAGATATCGAATGCGTTCATCTAACCCATACGACTCCCGCATCTGGTACCCGGCAGGCTCGCGCAGCACGAGCACTTGACGTTCTTTGGATTTGTATTCGTCGCCCCAGGTTCGCAAAAGGATTAGATAATCGTTGCGGGCACCCCATGACCAGCGCACATTCCTGAACGGTAGTCCAAGACCTTCGAAGAATTTTGATATTGTTGCCACTGGCGCACTCCCTTGTAAGAGAGTTTGCAGCCAGTTTGATGGTTTGGCAACAGCCGAATACTCAGATTCCTGATTGAGTACTTGCCAAGTTCAGAAGCCCGGGTGTCTTTGGGTTTTTGCGAAGCTCGTCCATAACCCAGAGCACTGCATGATTTGCAGCTAGCGCCAGTTTCTCCGTAGCTGGTTCCTCGTTGTATCGCACTTTGGGAGAGCAGGAAGCGGTTTCCAGGTGAGAGGTACTTATCGCAATGTCATGATGTTTTTTAAGTAACTCACCAAGATGGGGGAGGTCATGACCAAATTTTCCGCCTTTTGGAAAGTCTGGGGAGTGTCTGAATTTCTGTGTGTGAGGCGGAGATACTTGCCCACGGCAATGGGCAAGCGTATTTCATCTTAATTGAATTGCTTGGTAAATCGGTCGTCGTAGAGAATCGCGAACTGGTT